>WPCI01028561.1_pt1 | contig 16648 bp, 23 predicted proteins | sample 5399871 | NCBI WGS metagenome assembly WPCI01 (sample SAMN12869469, study PRJNA574797) | sludge metagenome | isolation source: wastewater treatment of pH7 | place: China:Beijing | collected 2019-05-20
GTCGTCGATGCCGAGCCAGTCGGCGACCAATGGCAGCCCGGCCCAGTCGATGCCGCCGGTGCCCGTCTTGAGCAGCGCGGCGACGCGAAAGGCGAAGACGTCGGCGTTACTCAGTTCGGGGAGCGTTTCCCCTTCACACTCGATGCCGGCGGCGGCATCGAGGTGGGCGATCAGTTTTTTTCGGTTTCGGCGACCGCCTTTTCGTGGGCGGCGATGAGATCGACGATCTTCTGCGCCACCTTCTGCATGGCGACGCGCTGGTCGTCGATCCACACGGCCCAGAGGTCGGCGTCGAAGTCGATCGCGTCGCTGGCGCCGGCGGCGGTGAAGTCGGCTTCGCTGAAGCCTTCCCAGCCGACGACGTGCTTTTTCACCTCCGGCGCGCCGGCGGCGATGTAGGGCGTGCCGTCGTCGTTGCGCCGCAGCAGGGCGAGCGATTCGACCTCGGACGGGCGGCGCACGCGAACGCGCTTGCCGCCGTCGAGATCGAGCCATTCGGCGCGCCGGGCGAGCGCGCCGGCGATCATGGTCGCCTTGTCCATCAGGCCACCGGCGGCAGGAAGAGAACGGCGCCGGAGACGGTGACGTTGAAGCTGCCGGTACCGAGCGCGCCCTGGCCGACGTCTTCGCCGGGCAGCGAGGGCTGACCGCGGAAGATGCGCTGCGAGTTGTCGGATAGCGTGATGCGGAAGACCAGGTAGGCCTGCTCCAGGGCGGCCGTGCGGATCAGGCCGAGGGCTTCGTCATCCTGCGTTTCCAGCTTGAGGTCGATGCTGACCGATTGCGCGGCGAGCAGGCCGTTGGCATTCTTCTTGATGACATCGAGCAGGACGGTGATGTCGATCGGGTCGGCCTCGCCGCCGCCGATCTTGTACGAACCCGCGCGCGAAATCGTCGACCACGCAGTGATCGGCGTGAAGTTGGCCGTGCCGGTGAAGGCCGGGAAATTGGTTGTCTTGATGCCCTGCAGCTCGAAGGTGTTGGCCGCCGGCGCATCGACGCGCACGGCCTGGCCTTCAAGCTGCGCCATGCCGCTGACGGTGCCAAAGTAGCCGACCGAACCGTCGGTGAGCGCATGCGCGGTGGAGGTGGCGACGCCGGGCGAGGCCTGGGTGACGGCGGAAACGACCTTGGCGGCGGCCTCGGTCTTGGAGATTTCGACGCGAACGTTGCGCCCGATCAGGGGAGTTCCCATTTTGCTGCTCCTTAAATGAAAAAACCCGCCGAAGCGGGTTGGGTTGTGCGGCGGGCGGCGGGATGCCGGCTATTCCCACCAGGTGATTTCGGTGACGTCTGCGTACTGCCCGACCTCGGCGTCGAATCCGGAAAAGCGGTTGTCGTAAGGCACGCCGGCGACCAGCAGCGCCGCGACGATCTGGTCGCCGACACCACCGGCCGCCGTGCGCGTGGTGCCCCAGGCGACGATGCGGAAGCGGTAGGCGGTGGCGGCGGAGGTATCGTTCAGGCACCATTCCGGCGCGGCGGCCTCGGTGCTATACACCACGGCCGGCAGCGGCTTGTCTTCCGGGATGGCGTCCGGGTAGATGCGGGTCGACACCAGCGCAGTGAGCGGCGCATGGCCGGCCAGCGCGGCGTAGAGGTCGGATTCGGCGCTCATCTCAGGCTCCGGGTCGGTTCAGGGCTTCGATGGCCGGGATGGCTTCGCGCTCGAAGGCGGTGAGGGCGGCGGGCAGGCGATCGGCGGCAGGGCGAAGGAATGGGCGCGCCGTCATTTTTTTGGTGCCGAATTCGACGAACCGCCAGTAATAGGGATCAACCTTGCTTTTTGCGCCGCGCTGCGATTCCTTTTTCTTGATGCGCAGGCGAATGCTGCCGACCCGGCCAAGGTTTTTGAATTTAGCGCCGGCGGCGGGTCTGATATTGACGAAGACGCCCACGTTTCCAGCACTTTTTGCTTCTTTCGACGTGCGCACGGAAAGCTGCTTTTTCAGCAGGCCTTTGGTGCGGTAGGGATTGGGCACGGCAAGCTCCGGCGCCAGCTGGCGGGCGGTATCGCGGACGACCTTGGCGCCGGCCTTCAGCGCCTTGACCAGAACCTTGCGGCGCAGCTTGTCCGGGAGCGCGGCTAGGGCGCGCTTGAGGTCGTCGATGCCATTGACTTCGACTTTGACGTCAGCGGCCATTGCGCACCCCGTTGATCACCGTGATTTCGAGCGATCCATGATATGGCCCGGTTCCAGGAATAAGGCCGGTGATGTCGTATGGCTGCGCTTTCCAGATCATGCGCATGTCGTTGGTGAGGTCTGCGCGCTGGCGGACAAATACGCGCATGTCGAGCGTCTGCTGCATCTGGTTCGCGGCGTAGAACTCGGCGCCGCGAACTGGGCGGACTTCTGCCCAGACGGTGGCGAAGTCGATCCAGTTGACGACTTCCTCGCCGATGGCGTTTTTCGTCACGCTCTTCTGCTGGAAGGTGACGCGCTGGTCGAGTTTGCCGGCGGCGATGGTCATATGAAGTTCGTCCGGTAGCGGTCGAGCAGGCCGTCGACGTAGGTGCGCGGTAGCGCTGACAGGCTGCCGGCATCGACGGCTTCTGCGTGTCGATACCAGGTGCCGACGGCGATGAGCATCCACTGCTTGAGGGCAGCGAGCTCGGCTTCTGTCGCGCCATGTCCGGCGACGTAGCGCACGCGCACGGCGTTCGTGATTGACTGCGTTTCCGGCCAGTCGTAGCCTTCGGCCAACGTGATGCGGGCCGGCACGCTGTCGGCGTCGACGACGTAGGCAGCGGCGGATAGCGTCTGCTCGACGCCGGCGGCGTCGATGTACTTGATGCTCGTCACGGACGCGATCGGGGCGTTGGTGATCTCGAACGCAGACGGGAATGCATCGAGGACGAGTTCCCAGGTCTGGCCACCGAACAGTCGTCCGGTGATCTGCTCTGCGCGCTGGCGGGCGGCGGTTATCATCGTGCCGATGCGGGCGTCGTCGGCGCTGTCATCGACGCGCAGATGCAGTTTGGCTTCCACCACGCTGACCGGCTCGGTGGCAACGGCGGTGATGAGCTTGTAGGTCATTCGGCGGCTTTCTTGCGGCGCGGCGTTTTGGGCGCCTTTTCGGCGTAGACCGCAGCGATGTCGGGCGAATCGTCCGGGCGCAGCACGCGCACGGGCTTGCCGAGTTCGTCGCGGGCATGGGCGACGGCGGCGGGATTCGGGTCGGCGATGCCGGCGATGAAGAGGGTGCCGGCCTGGCCTTCGGGCAGGTCGACCACGTCATCCGGGGCGAAGCGCTCGCCGTCGAGGGTGATGTCGGAGAGGATGCAGACTATGACGCGCATGGCGTTCTCCCATGAAAAACCCCGGCTCCGGCCGGGGTTTTCGGTGGGCAACCTTCGATCAGGTTGCGGAGTTGGCGTAGTGCTTCCACGGTGCGCCGCCGTCGGTCTTCGTGCCGCCAGAGCGCATCCAGGCGAGGAAGCCGACCTGGCCGAGTTTGGCATAGGCGGAGTCGTCGAAGCGGAAGAGCGTCATGCCCATGACGTCGCGGATGGTGTAACGCGAGAAGTCGCCGAAGAGGATCGACTTGGCGTTTGCGGCCATGGCGGCGACGTCCTGGTTGATGGTGACGCCGTAGCCGAGCAGCGTGTCGGGCATCTTGCCGCCGAGGCCGTCCCAGCCCGGAATGAAAACCGGACGGTTCTGGCTGTCCTTCAGCTTGCGCACGACCTTGAACGACGAGTCGGCCATCATGAAGCGGCAGCGGTCGTTGCGGTAGGCCGGATCGACGGAGTGCACCAGATCGACCAGGTCGTCGAAGATGACCGAGGTGGTCTGGCCGGTGGTGCCGGTCTTGCCGACGCTGGAGGCAGTGACGACGCCGTTCGGCTGGCTGGAGCCGGTGCCGGTGGTGAAGTAGCTGTTCAGCGTGCGGCCGAGACGTTCGCCGAGGCGCTTGGCAATGAAGGCTTCCATGTCGACCGCCGAATCCTGCAGCAGCTCGAAGGGCACGGCGACGATCTTCGAGGAGAACTTGTAGGTCGACAGCGTGACCACGCCGAATGACGGGTCGGCGCCGGTGGCCGTAGTGTTCTCGCCGATCAGCTCGCCGGTTTCGGAGGTGCCGTCGGAGGTCGGGAAGTTGATCGGGTTGCCGGCCTCGGTCTGGATGACCGTGGCGACTTCGCGCACGCCGCCGTAGGCCTTGAGCACGTCGAGCACGGCGCCATAGACATCGGTCGGGACGGAGTAGCCGCCTTCGGCCGGGGTCGTGGTGCTCATGGTGGCGCGGATGTCGGCCCAGTCCTGTGCGGACATGGCCTTGTCGCCGCCCTTGATCCACTTGGCGAAGAGGCTGGAACCGCCGGCGCGGACGCGCTTGGCCTTGGCTTCGGCGAGCTGGTCGTCGATCTTCTCTTCGGCCAGGCTGTCGAGGAACTTCTGCTCGCGGGCGATGGCGGTGTCGAGGTCGTTGATCTCGGAGATCAGCTGGTCGTACTTTTCACCGGCGGCCTGGTCCCAGGACTTGTCCTTGTGGTCGGCATGGAGTTGGCGGGCGGATGCGGCGATGGTGTCGCGGCGACCGCGCAGTTCTTGCAGTTTTTGCATTTGTTGCTCCTAAATTGAAAAGCCGCCAGAGGCGGCCCGAATGTGGGCGGTCGCCCGGTTACAGCAGCAACGCCGCGGCCCGGTCACGGTGCGCGCGGCGGTCTGTGCTCTCTTGCGCCATCTGCGGCGCATGTTCGTAGGCCGAGAAGTCCCAGGCGCGGGCCTTGGGTGCGTCTTCGGCGATGGCATCGACGAAGCCGGAGGCGAGCGCTTCGTCGGCGGTGAACCAGGTTTCATCGGCCATCCACTTTTCGATGGTGGCAGCCTCGGCGCCGGTGCGGTCGGCATAGGTGCGGACCAGCGTGCCGTCGATCTTGGCGAGCAGCTCGGCGGTGCCGGTCAGGTCGTCGGCGTTGCCGTAGGCGATGGTCCATGCCTTGTGGATCATCAGGAAGGCGCCCTGCGCCATCTCGATCCGGTCGGCCGCCATGATCAGGAAGCTGGCGGCGCTGGCGGCGTAGCCGTCGACATGGGCGACGATTTCGGCGGGATGCTCGCGCAGCGCCTGCTCGATGGCGCGGGCAGCGAATACGGAGCCGCCCGGAGAATTGACGCGCAGGTGGATGGTCTTGGCGTCGATCTTCTTCAGCTCGGCGATGAATGTCTGCGGATCGACCCCGCCGAACCACTCGGCATCGGCCGACGAATCGACGATGGCGTCGTAGAGATAGACCGTGGCGGCATCGCCGGAGACGGCCGCACGGAATTCGCCGCGCCCCTTGTTGCGGGCGAGCAGTTGGTAAAAGCGGTTCATGCGGGGACTCCTAGTGGTAGAACAACAGCAATTCTTCGTCTTCGCGCTTCTTGCGCGGGTCTTTGATGCGGCGCGGCTGGAAGACGCCGCCGGACGGAAATTCGATGATGTCGGCGCCGGCAACGCCAAGCGCGCCGGTTACCGTACAACTGCCGTGCGCGCTGCCGCGCATGGCGCCAGGCACCTGCTGCAGCGGACCCCAGGCGTCGCCCCAGGATGCGCCCCAGCTATCGCCCCAACTGGAGGCCATTTAGGCCGGCCCCCACTCCGATCCGGTCTGGCCGTTGCCGGTGACGGCATAGGCGTTGACCTTGCGGATGTCGGCGGCGATGGGCGAGGCTTCGGCCGCGTCAATCACGGCGGCGGCCAGCGTCTGCGGCGACAGCTCGGTGTAAGGCGTAATGCTGCCGTAGAGCCGGCCAGTGGCGTATCTGGTCAGCGTTGCGGTGCTGCTTCCGGCGGCTTCGCCCACGGCCCAGGCAAGCGCACCGATGGTGGCAGCGGCGGTGCTGCCGGCGGCGCCGCTGCCGGCCATGCCGAGCGCGGCAAGCACGTTTCCGGCGGCAGTGGCGACGCCTGCACTGCTGCCTTGCAGGCTGACGACGAGCTGCAGCGTGGCGGCGGCGGTGCTGCTGCCGTCCGCCGTGGCGGCGAGGTTGCGCCCTGATGCGAGCGAAAGGCTGGCCGTGCTGCTGCCCTCGGCTTCGTTGTGGCTGGCCAGCCCGCCGGCCTTGGTCGGCAGCTTCCATGCGACCGGATGGCGGGCGCCGGCCGGGCGGCTGTTGCGGCTGGTGACGCCCGAAACGGCGTGCTCGCCGGAGTCGAAGGCCTTGGCCGTGCCGTTGCGGTCGAAGACGCTGCCCAGGCCATAGGCGCCGACCGCGCCGAAGATGCGGTTCAGCCCGGAAAGCTGGTGGCTGCCGTTGCGGATGAGCGCCATCAGGCCAGCACCTCGGCGGCCTCGAGGTGGCCGGATTCGATCAGCTTTTGCTGGTCGATCTCGCGCTGGCGAACGGAGATCAGCGCGGCCAGCGTGTAGGTGTTGCCCTTCCACTGGCTGAAGTCATTGACGATGTCGAGGATCGACTTGTCCATGATCAGCCGCCATACGCATAGTCGGCCGCGACGATGAGCGGCGAGGTGGTGGTGGTGGCGCCGGTCTGGAAAAGCAGGAAGCGCAGGCAGGCGCCGTCGGGAATCTTCGGCAGGCTTGGCAACTGGTTGACGAAATCGCGCTCGGAGAGGATGCCGGATGCCGGAATCGGGATCTGCCACAAGGGTTTGACCAGGTGCAGCACCAATTGGCCGGTGCCGGTGTAGGCCGTGCCGCCGCTGAAGGTAAAGGCTTCGATGTCCTTGATGCCGGTATCGCCGGCGGCCAGCGGCAGGAAAGGCGCGTAGCGGGTGGCGGCGTTGCCCGAATGCGGCACCTGTCCGGTGACCGGCGTGGCGGCCATGCCAACGGTGACGCCCATGCTGCGGCCGGTGGTGCCGGCGGAATTGGTGTAGGTGAAGGCGGTGATGTTGGGTCCGCCCGCCGTGGGCGCGACTTCGGTCGAGAAGTAGGCGCGCAGGCCGGCGCCGTTGGGGTAGCGATCGACCTTGGCCGATGTGTTGCTGATCGGCGTCATGGTGATGGTGCGGCCGGTGGTGCCGGTGACATCGGTGCCGGTGATCGGCACATAGCCGACCTGGTCGACGCACATGAGAATCCACGGCGCGCCGGCCGCGGCGAAGACCGAGGCCGAGGCGTTAAGGAAGTGCTTGGTCGCGGTCGACACGTCGCCGCCGTGGTAAATCGCGCCTTCCGACCAGGTGTCATCGGTAGCGACGAAGGTCAGCGAGGTGCCGGCGTAGGTGTTGGCCGGGATCGAGCCGGCGGCGGTGCCGAGGTCTGTCCAGGTGCCGGCGACGCCGGCCACGGCCGTGGTCTTGTTGTAGTCGATGCGGCCGTATTTGCCGTTCGTGGTGATCTGGGTGATCAGATCGTCCTGGCTCGAAAATCCCATGTCAGTTGCTCCAGACGGTTTCGATGGTGCCGACCAGCGGGCTGCTGGCCAGGCTGCCGGCGACGCCCTGGCCGATCAGGCCGAGGAAGGCGCCATCCTTGATTTCGACCATGCCGGCGCGCAGCCGCATGGCTTCCTTTTCGACAGCGGCGCCGCGGCCGGCGACGGCGACCGATTCCAGCGTCTGCGTGACTTCCAGCGGGCGCACCAGGACGACGGCGCAGAGGCCGCCGTTAGCCACCGAGAAATTAACGGATTCGATGCGCTTGACGCCCCTGACGCCGGCATTCAACGGCACGAACGGGGTCAGCCCGCCGGTGCCGGTGACGGCGCTGACGATGGCACCGGACGGCTGCGCGGCGCCGCAAAACATGCTCTCGGTAGTGTATTGGGCATCGTCCGAGGCGGTATAGGTGATCGTGAAGCGCCCGCCGCCGACGGTGGGCGATTGGGCGACGACCATCATCTGCACGCCGAGGCCGTCGGTGTAGCGCGGCAGCGCGGCGGCTTGCGTCATGGCCTGGTCTTCGCCGGCCGCGTCCATGTCGACGAACGGGTAATAGAGCAGGTAGTCGAGCAGGTAAAGCGGCTGCGTGCTGCTGGTGGCGCCGGCGCTCATGACCGACAAGCGGTGCAGGTATTGGCGGGCGCTGCCGGTGAGGCGCGGGACGATGATGCCATTGTCGGCTTCGAGCTGCGTGGCTTCGAGCGGGCTCGCGGCGTAGTAGTTCGGGATGGGGTTGCCCGAGGCATAGCCGTAGTCGAACCACTGGCCGGCGATGGTGGCGGTGGCGGCCGGCACCTTGCGGAAGCTGGACAGCCAGGTCTGCCCGGCATCCATGGCCGCGACCAGCGATCGGACGTTGTCGAAGCCGGGCACGTCAGTCCTCGGTGATGTCCAGGTCGCCCGCGGCGAACTGCGGCTGGATGCCGGACGACACGGCGAGCGAGGCGGTCAGCGCGCCGGAATAGAGCAGCTTGCCGGCGCCGCCGGAATCGGTGCCGACACCGAAGTGCGTCAGCGTGGCGCCGGTGACGCCGCATTGGGCGAACTGCACCAGCGCGGCATTGCTGACGGCGTTGCCGGCGACTGTCCAGCCGCCGGCGGTGCGCGCCACGGCGACGCGGGCGTAATTGGTGTAGGCGGTTTCGTTCGTGGTCTGGTCGCCGGCTTCGCCGGGGTCGGCGGTGTGCAGGCTCACATAGAGGTTGCCGGCGGCACTGCTGCCGCGCAGGCCGGTGGCATCGCCGACCAGGGCGATGTTGTCATTGTTGAAAACGTGCTTGAGCAGGTCGTTTTCGAAGGTGTTGGACTTGGACATGGCGGCTCCGATTAGTCGACGCTGGTTTCGATCTGCACGGTCTTGACGATGTTGCCGTCGCGATCGCGGGTAACGGTGGTTTCGGTGAGGCGGTCGGGCAGTTCGACCTTGACTTCGGCCGGCTGCACTTCGTTGGTGACGAAGACGCGCGGGGCTTCGGTTTCGATATTGACGACCGGGGCCGGCTGCTCCGGCATGACGGCTTCGACGTGGACGTCGATGTTCGGGGCCGGCTGCTCGGGGATCTGGTTGGTGATGTTCACCACCGGCGCCGGCTGCTCTGGGATTTCGACCTTGTTTTCGACGTTGACCGCGGGCTGTGCGATGTGGTTATGGATTTCCGGCAGGTTGTTGGTCACATTGACGACCGGGGCCGGTGCCTCGCGGGCGGCCAGGGCGGCGATGCCTTCGCCGAGGGCGACGATGCCACGGGTGACGTGCTGCGCGCCGGGCTCGGTGTCAGACGCCGGCGCGGCGGCTGGCTCGGCGGTGGCGAGGTCGTCGCCGCCTTCGAGCGGCGGCAGGTTTTCCATGCGGCGGATTTCGTTGGTGGTCATCCAGCCCGGCTCCCCTGCCCGGCCGATGGCGATGCGGTAGCCTTCGTTGCGGGCCTTGTAGTCGCCGCGCTCGAGGCCGGAGACGTTGAACTCGGCGAAGAAGGCGGTGCTGCGCGGCCAGAATTTCCGGTTGAGTTCCTGCTCGATGCGGACCAGGTGGCGCTGCAGGGTGAAGCGGACGAAGCCGATGGCCTGCTGTTCGATGCCGGAGCCCCAGCTGGTGCTGGCTGTAGTGTGGCCGATCATGTGCGGCGGCACGCCGTAGATGCGGGCGATGTCTTCGACCTGCATGCGGCGGGTTTCGATGAGCTGGGCATCTTCGGCGGGCACGGTGAGCGGCTGCACCTTGAGTCCGCCTTGCATGACGACCGGCTTGCCGCGGTTCATGGCGCCGCTGTGGCGCTCGGACCACTGGCTGCGCAGGCTGTCGATCTGATCGGGCTTGAGGCTGGCGTCGGTGGTCAGGGCGAAGTCTGGCCGGGCGCCGTTCTCGAAGAAGCTGGCGCTCCATTGGTCAGCGGCGAGGGCGATGCCGACGGCGTTGCGCGCGGCCTGGCGGATGGGCGAGAGGCTGCGGGTGCCGTTGAAGCCGACGCCGGGGATATGCAGCATGTCGGCGCCGAGGATGGTGCGGGTGGGCTCGTCGCCGTCGGGGTCGGTGACGGTGTAAACGAGGCCGTTATCGTTGTCCAGGCTGGCGACGGTGACGTTGCGCGGGTGCAGCGGGCGCAGCCATTTGACCGCGTTGGTCGCCGCCGATGGGCGGACGATCTCGGCGAAGGCGTCGCCGTAGAGGAGGTTCGATGTGACGAGGTATTCCCAGAAGGCGGCGGCGGACATATCCGGGTGCGGCTGTTCGTTGAGCAGCCACCAGACGGGGTGGTCGGCGCGTTCGCGGCCCTGCGGCATGCGCTTGTAGATGGGCAGCGGCAGGCTGGCGATGGCGCCGCCGATCAGTGAGACGCAGGCATAGACGGTGGAGACGCCCATGGCGGTGCGCTCATTGACGGCGGTGCCGGCGGTGAGGCCGCCGGTGAGCCAGTCATACAGCTCGGAGCCGCGCACGCCGAGCGAGGAATCGTAGGTAACGCCTGAGGCGCCAGCCTGCGGTCCTTTCGCGGCCTGGCGATCGGCCAGCCAGCGATTGAGGATGACGCTGCCGGGTTGCGATACCCGTTCGGCGTTGTACCAGGTTGAGTTCATAGGATGATGAGTTCCAGACTGGTGGCCTGCTCCGGCGCCACGGCCAGCGCCCGGTTCATGGCGACGATGGTGGCGACGGCGGCGTCGATCTTGTTCGAGGCGCGCGATTTGCGCGGGAATATGTTTTCGTTGCGGTCTTCGGCGACTTCGACGTTGCTCATCATCCAGACGTAGGCGGGGTTGCCGTCGTGGTGGAAGCGACCGGCGTTGACGATGGCGTCAATCTCTTTCATCGGGTCGCTGAGGTAGCGGACCTGCTGCGGGATGTCGACGACGGTGAAGCCTTCGGCGGCGAGGTTGGCGCCGAGCTGGTGACCGCCCCAGGGGTCTTTGGCGACTTCACGGATGTGAGTGTGCGAGGCGGTGGCAATCAGCTCTTCCTGGATCTGCTCGAGGTCGATCATGTTGCCGGGGGTAGCGATCAGGTGACCGCTGTGCACCCAGGCCTGGTAGTGGGCGTTTTCCGGTTTGTCGACGGTGCTCTGCGGGACGTAGTTGCGCGAGAAGGCGGTGTAGTGGCGGCCGTCGTCGAGATCGCGCCAGCAGAGGAGCACGGCGCTGGCGATGTCCTGCTTGCTGGCGAGGTCGAGGCCGGCGACGCAGCCGTCCCAGGCGTGGCTATCGATGGTGAGCGCGGGGTCGCCGGCTTGCTGCAGGTTGTAGAGGTTGAGCCAGGGCGAGGCGGCAGCGACCCAGACGTTGAGGTGCTTGGTCTTGAAGACGTTCTGCTTGCGCGTGTCGGCGACGGCGTCGCGCTGCTGCAGCTGGAGGTATTCGGCATCGATGGAGATGCCGTAGTTCGGGTTGGCCTTCTTGAGGGCGATGTCGCTGGTCCAGTCGTCGTCCTCGTCCATGGTGAAGATGATGCCGAAGCGCTGGTCGTTGTCGACGACGCCTTCGAGGATCTTCTGCAACTCGGTCTGGTGCAAATAGCAGGGGCCGGATATGTCGGCGCCGGCGGTGGTGATGACGATGATGAGCGGCTGCGAGCGGGCGCCCATGCCGGTCTGCATGGTGTCGAAGAGTTCGCTGGTCTTGTGCTCGTGGTACTCGTCGACGATGGCGCAGGATGGCGAGGTGCCGTCGCCGGGCTTGCCGATGACGGGCTCGAACTTGCTGTTGTTCTCGGCGATCGAGAGATTGCTGGCGTTGACGCTGACGCCGTAGGTCTGCACGAAGCGCGGCGTGGCGCGGGCCATCAGGAGCGCGGGCCGGAAGACTTCCATGGCCTGGTCCTGCGAGGTGGCTCCGGAGTAGATTTCGGCGCCGTATTCGCCGTCGACCGCGAGCATGTAGTTGCCGATGACGGCAGCGAGCGTGCTCTTGGCATTCTTGCGCGGGACGATGACATCGGCGACACGGAAGCGGCGCTTGCCGGTGGCGGGGTTGATCCAGCCGAAGATGCTGGCGAGGATGAAGACCTGCCAGTCTTCGAGCTTGATGAGCTGGCCACGCGCGGCCCAGTCGCCCTTGATGTGGGGCATGAGCTCGGCGAACTTGCAGATCCGTTCGGCCGGGCGGTAGGGCTTGCCCTTGAGATCGGCGAGTTCGGGGTTCCAGACGTAGGCGAATTCGCCGGCTTCGGCCCGGGAGAGGTCGTTGAGGTGACGCTGGCAGGCGAGGCGGTGCCACTTGCAGGCGACGATATCGCCAGCGACGACGGCCCGCGCGTAGGCGGTGGCGCGCTCGGCGAAGGTGGTCGGGGCGCTGGTCACAGGGCGTTCCATTCGTCCTGGGAGCCTTCTTCGAACAGGCTGCCCTGGCGGTTGTCGCTCTGCACGACGCGTGAACGGGCCGAGGGCGAGAGGCCGAAGAGGTCGAGGTAGCGCTTGACCTCGGCGGCGGCCTTGTTGCCGACGACCCAGTGATGCGAGTAGGTGAAGTTTCCGTTGGCGGTGCGGATCATGATGCCGTCGCCGCCGACATATTCCTCGCCGGCCGCTTCGGCAGCGGCGCGCTTGTCTTCAGCTTCTTTCATGGCGCGGGTGAGCTGGCGCTCGGCCCAGACCATCTTTGCCCACGCCTGGCAGTAGAGCACCAGGGCGGCGCGATCGAGGCGGGAGATCAGGCCGTACTTTTCCAGCTCGCCAGCGATGCGCTTCCACTCTTTCTTCGCCTCGGGCCAGATCCAGACCGGGTAGTCGGGGATCTCGACCTCGGGGCAGAACTCGTCCAGGAGCGCGCCGGTCGGCTTCTTCGACGGGTTGCCGCGCAACAGATGCACGTTCGCCGGCAACGGCTTCGGTCCTCTCTGTCCCATGGCAACCTCCGTAAACGAAAAAACCGCCCGAAGGCGGTTGTGGAATGGGTGCCGGTTACGTGATCCGGCGATCAGAGGGGGCTGATCCGTCGTAGTGAACGCCGATGATTGACTCGATTAACCGGGCGGCGACCCCGGACGCTACGCGCTGCCCGAAGGCCCCATCCGCGCTAAGCCCGACCTTCAGATGCTGCTGGCGGCCGGTGCTGATCTCCGGCTCTCTTGAATCGGTAAGCTAACGATCAGTGCGCTGATCGGTCCGCAGCCTTCACCAACACGGCTGGCGACTTTCTGCCCTTTTGCGCCGGTCACTTGCGATCCCCTTTCGGGGTGGAAAATCGCCATGCGTCTTGGTGCACACGTCTGTACTTCCAGGGAGTACCCCCTCCCCCTCAAACCCCCGCGAAAAAATAAAAGACTAGCCGATCGGTCCGGGAGTAAAAGGCTCTAGAGATTTGATACCCCCCTGCCCCGCAGCTTTTCCTTGTCTGTCTTTGCAGTGTGACACGTTCTGCATAAGGTTTGCAGGTTGCTTTCATCGTCTGTTCCACCTTCTGCTTTGGGCACGATGTGGTCGCAGAACGCTGAGTAAGGCTTGTCGCCGACTGCCTTGAGGATTCCGTTGCGCAGACATTCCTGGCACAGACCATTGTCACGGCGAAGGATTATCAGCCTGAGCTTTTCCCAATTGGTTCCATAGCCACGCTGGTGACGTGTTCCGCGATCCTTATCGGCAAATGATCCTGGCGCCGCGCGCTTGTGATCGGGACAGTAGCGGCCATCGTTGACCAATTTACTGCAGCCGTGATGGCCGCATGGCTTAGGCGCTGAGATTGGCATGGCTATATTTTTACTCTACACCCACTGTCAACCCCTAGCGCTTCAACTTTGCCGATAACTGCCCTTCCATCCACCGCTCAGCCTCCATCAATGCGCTGATGCCATCGCGCACAATGTCCGGCAGATCCGCCTTGTCACGCTCCCCCGTCCCGTTGCAGGCCGGACATTGCGCCTGCTCGATATTCATTACCCCACGCCCGGAGCAATAGGAGCACTTGATGTGATTCCAGGCATCAAGCGCAGCCCACGCCGCCTTGTTTGCCAGATCGGTCGCATGCCCATTCCTGACCAACACTGTCGATAGATGCAGCACGATGCTCATCGCCGCCGATCCGCTCGGCTCATCGCTCAGATAGCGCACAACGGCGAACCCGAGCGGATTGCGCTGCCCAGAAAACCCGAGCGCCGTGGAGCAGTCATAAGTCCACTGCTCCCATGTCAGGTTTCCGGAGCTGGTCGCCGAGACGGCCGACTCGACGCGGTTCAGGTTATCGTCCATTGCGATTCCAATCCTTCAAAGCGCCGGCCTTCGCCAGCTTGGTGAGCTTGCGGATCTTCCGCGCCTTGCGCTGCCGATCCTGTTCCTTCAGCCGCTTCTCTTCGACCGCCATGCGCTCCCGCATGCCGATCAGTTGGTCGGCGATCTCTGCCGGGTCTTTCCACATCCACGAGAACGGCACCGAAGCCATCAGCGCGCCATCCTGTCGTGGCCAGCAATCGCCATCGGCCCGACATGCGTCTCAGACAGCTTCACTCCATCCGGCCCCGGCCTGCCGATCTCATGCCCGTTCTCCACGGCATGGACCAGCCGCACGTCGCCGAACTCCGCCCTGAAGGCGGCAGCAACCGCAGCCACTGACGGCAGGTTTTCCCTGACCCATTCCGCACCACCAGCCCGCCGGTCGGTGCTCGTCGGCTCCGGGGAATGTCTTTCCCTCTCTCCATCCACCCCCCCTAAGGGGGTGGTGGAGGAGAGGGAATTCCCCGGATGCCGAACCCCTGCTGCTGACGGCAAAAAAAACGCCGAATCCGCGCCAGCGGACGAACCAAGACCGGCCGTGTTCCAGCCTGTTCCACGCCGTTCCATCGCGTTCCTTCCGTTCCGTATTCAGTTCAGCATATTCATCAATGAAAGCAAAGACTTACACCAACCTTTTCCTGCCTTGTTCCGCCGCGTTCCAAGCCTCGTTCAGCGCCGCCCCTTCGCTCTTGTTGCTCTTTATGGGGATTAACTCGCTTGTCCTGTAAGGTGTCACGGATTACAAAAGTACCCGGTTTGCTTACTAGGTCATCAATACCGGCATTTATATGCCTACCTCATGCGGCAGCAGAGGGTTTAGCGTATATCCTTCGCCTCCTCCTTCCCGGCCTTTGTCAGCACCCAGCCGTCGCGCCGGGAGCGCTCGGCCAGCCTGTATTCCTTCAGTCTCTCCAGCGTCCGCGCCGTCATGCTCATGTGCGGCTGGCCTGCATACTTCCCCGTCTTGATCGTGAAACCCGCATCGAACGCCCACTCCCGCAGCGTCCCATTCGGGCTCTGGTACATCGCATACAGCAGACGGTTCTCGTGCTCCTTCTTGTGCGTCCGGATCTCCTTCTCGCGCTGCTCGTCGATATGCACCGCCACCACCGTCGGCACCTTCTGGTCGTGCTGCACCACGTTGATCGCCCGGTACTCGAACAAGATCGGCGAGAAATCCGGCCCGCGCTTCTTGCGCATCCAGTGGAACTCCGCACTCTCGCCTTCGGCCCAGACCGTCAGGTTCGTATCGATCTCATTCAGGAACGCCGAGCCGCCCCGCGGAACACAGCTATCCCGCGTCAGATCCTTGCTCGCCCCGGAAGCCGGGTGACAATTCACCACCACCGCCGGCTTGCCCGGCAGCATCGACAGCTCGCGCAGATCGCGTGCATGCGCATACGCCTGCTGGTTATCGTTCTCGTTATCGCCGGTGAAGAACGACACGCTCGTATCCACCAGCACGAACGTCAGCTCGCCCATCGCCGCCGCATCCTTCTTGATCTGCTCGAGCAGGTACGCCAGCCCGGTCGACTGCGGCAACACGAACACCTTGCCGCGAATATCGGCCAGCGTGATCCCCAGCGACTCCATCGTCGCCAGCATCCGCAGACGGAACCCGTCCTGGTTCTCGCCGCACAGGATCAACACCCTGCCCGGCAACACCGGGCGCTCGGCAAACGGCAACCCGGCCGCCACGCACAACGCCATCACCAGCGACACCGCCGTCTTTCCATGATTCGTCGGCGCCGTCAGCGAATACAGGTAGTTCGACTGGATAATCCCGCCCACCACCCACAACGGCGCATCGCCATCCGCCAGGAACGCATCCACCGGCTGGCACACCGGACCATCGGGAATCGTCGCAATACCGGAACGGATCGGCGTCACCTTGCCGCCGCCCTGCGGAACACTCTGGAACGCCGCCTGCTGCGCCCTGGCAATCGCGTCGTCGATCGGGTCGGCCATCATGCCGCGCCCCGCTCGGCAGCCTTCAACAAATCCGCCAGGCCCGCCACGTTATCCACCAACGCCAGGCGCGCCGCGTTGAACACGCGCGACCCGTAAAACCCCAACCGCAGCATCATCATCGTTTCCCTGTGCTGGCGCAGCACTGCGCCCATGCGATTCAACGGATACGGCCCATCGACCGCCGCCATGCGACGCCCGACCGGCTCGAGCAACCAGAACCCATCGGCGAACTCGCCCCAGACCGAAGCCGCCCCGCAACGCTGCAACGCCGCGCACGCCTCGAAAAATGTTCCGTCAACGGCCGCGCCGGTGACGATGCAATCCAGCGCCAGACAAACCGACCAATCCGCCGCGTCGACCGCAACATCAGGCGGCAACACCACCCGCGCCACCTCGGCACGATCCTCGAACCACTTCCCGGACGCCCAGTCATGCACAGACACCACCAGCAAGCCCACGCGCTGGCCCGCCTGGCGCTTGTCGATGAGCGACTTGCTGTACGCCAGCGGCTTCAACATGCGCCGCCCCGGCGCCCAGGACGCACGCAGCGGCATGTCAGCCACAGCGCGCCGGCATAGCAAAACGCCAGCAGTCCGGAGACCAGCGGCGACGACGGCACCAGGAAATCCATCATTTATTTCGCG
>WPCI01168072.1_pt1 | contig 16643 bp, 13 predicted proteins | sample 5399871 | NCBI WGS metagenome assembly WPCI01 (sample SAMN12869469, study PRJNA574797) | sludge metagenome | isolation source: wastewater treatment of pH7 | place: China:Beijing | collected 2019-05-20
AACCACCATGTCACCAAAGGCGCTGGCGGTGAAGGAGGTGCTGAATGGGGAATCCTCGTCCGCGTTAGCTCCCCAGGTCGAGTACATCTTCTCTCCGGTGACCATGTCACAGACCATGTAGTTCACCGAGATGATCTGACCGTCTTTGATCGTATCGCCGTCGCCCTCGTCCGTGATCAGGACCGCCTGAGTTGTCACATCCAGAGGCGCTTCAAAAGTCACCGTCGGGGCAGCGGCAGCGTCCTTACTCAGGGTTACGGTGTCCATTGCAGCATCCGTTGCTGCTTCGTCCGGCTCAACGACCGGCGCGCCCGACTGCCCTGACTCAGCGGATTCGAGGACGGTAACGTCGCAAACTCCACCCCCGCCTGCACCGCTATCCGAGGACTGACCCGATTGCACCGGGTCTGACGCACCTGAGCAACCTGCAAGAAGCAGCGCAGGACAGACCACAAGCGGCAGAACAAGGCGAACACTAGACTTCACAACTGAATCCTTTGCGGATGAGATTTGCCAACAGGCTCGGCTGTGGCACGTACTCATCAACGATACGCGTCAAAACTGTGCGAAGCCTGTAAGTGACCTGCAAGCAGAACAAAGACCGGCTCCCGCGTGAAATGCGACAAGTGCTGGAGAACCGTCCGCAGAATCCCAAACTCGTTCGATGGCTTACCGGATGCCTGACTAGAGGGTAACCTCACCATCAAGACCCGTGGAGCCGCTTCCGGGAATTGAACCCGGGACCTATTCATTACGAGTGAATCGCTCTGCCGACTGAGCTAAAGCGGCGTTTCGAGGCCGAAGCCCCGTGGAGCTAATCCAGCGTAGCTTGTGGCCTGCTTTCAAAGTCCGCCAACGAGTATATCGGACCCGGAACCACCGATTCGATCCGGTAACTAGGAATCCCACCACAGTCACAAACCCGACACTGCCCTGGGTTACCTCTACGGAACCAGCGCATTTGTCTCACGCAGAGAACTTTCGGACGAAACAGCCGCTTGTCGTTTCCTCGTCTAGTTGGCGAGCCAGTCGGAAGGTTCAGTGGCCGGAATCAGGGGTGTCGACGAGCAGATCGTCGTTGAGACCCCGAGTTTTGCCATTGGCTCCATCACTATCCCGGGCAGACCGTTCCGTCCTGCGGGACCTTCCCGTCAAGCAAGAAACTGTCTACCGCCTTCACCACACACTTATCCGCGTACTTGCTGTAAGCCGTATGGTTCCAGCCTTCGACCGTCATCAGCACTCCGCTCTCCAAGTCCGAGGCCAGAGCCTGTGCCATTGTGTACGGAGTCGCCGGGTCATTCGTTGTCCCGATAACCAAGATCTCCGGCGTTCCCGGGGCCGTTATCCGATGCCGCGTCACCCTGCTTTGAACCGGCCATGCCTCCAGGCCGGCCGAGGAAAACCCAAAATCACCACCCAACACCGGGAACCGCTCGGCCAGATCGGCCGACTCAGCCTCCCACTCCTCCGGCGTTCCCACCGGAAGATAGTCGAGCGCATTGATCGCGGTGAATGCGTCCGAACTGTTGTCCGTATAGACCCCATCCGTTCCGCGACTGTTGAAATAGTCGGCGAGGAACAGCAGCATCGTGCCGTCACCCATCTTCGCCAGTGACATCGCCTGCTGCAGCAGGCCGTAATTCTCGGTGCTGTACAGCGAACCAATCACGGCGGTATACGCAAGCGTAGAGTTCACCGGCCTCTCGGGGTCACCGGTAGGAAGCGGCTCCTCGGCCAAATCCTCAAAGAACTCAATCATCTGCTGCTTGCCCGACTCAAGGTCGCCACTGATCGGGCACTTCTCCCCCGCCTGGCACTGCTCGATCCAGTTATAGAGTGATTTCTCCATCCCCTCGACCTGAGCCGCCGACAGTTCGTTGATGTTGATCGCTGGGTCAACCGCTCCATCGAGGACCAGGTGCCCCACAGTTTCCGGGAACAACTCCGCGTAGTACGCCCCGATTATCGTTCCGTATGAGAAGCCGATGTAGTCAAGCTTCTCTTGTCCCAGCAGGGCTCGCATCATGTCGAAATCACGCGTTGCAGAGTCCGAGTCGACGTACCCCAGAACCTCGCCATTTTTCTGCAAGCACTTGTCCCCATACTCTGCAAACTCCTGGTCCGCTAGGTCAACCAACTCCTGCGTGGAGAGCGCCGAAAAATCCTCCTCGCGCTGATTCTCGTAATCGCGTTCCTCATCGGTCAGACATACGATCGGAGTAGAGGACCCCACACCCCTCGGATCCAACGCCACTATCTGGAAGTTCTGCACCAGGTCACCCGAAAGTATGTTCTCCACTACCGCGGTGATCGAATCTACCGCCCCACCCCCGGGTCCACCCAGGTTAAAGAACAGCGCTGGCGCCTTGTCCTTTTGCTTGTTTAGGTGCCGCGCGACTCCCAGTTCGATTGGCTCGCTGCCTGGATCATCCCAGTTCATCGGCGCTTCAACCGTCGCGCACTGGTACGCTTTCATGTCCTTTGGCGCCTGCAACATAGGAGCGACAATCTCGTCTTCCTCGCACGCGCGCCATTCAAGCTCTTGCGTGTAATAGTTCTCGAAGCCCTCTGGAGCGGCGACCACGGCTGAGGTCTCCCCACTCTCCGACTGCGTAAGAGAGTTGGTCGAGCAACCAGCCAGCACAACTACCACGGTTATCAGACCTGCAATGGCACGGGCGGTACGAGACGTCATGCGTTCCACTCTATCGGCGCCCTCCGTCAATCTGGCTACGTGACTCTCTCAGCGAAACTGTGAGACCCTCTCCCCTTGCCAACACAGAGTCCAACCCTAACTTAGCTCGCCTTCTACCCCGCCAGTAACTTCACATTCATTGCTTCAAGTACCACCAGGGGCGCCGCGTTCGTCTTCAGTCGCTCCCGCGCTTCCTCCACCGCCGCGGTCTTGCGGAGCGTTGACTCCACCGTTGACGACTCCGCCATCTCACCCACCTGCTGCGACATATCGACGTGGACGAGGTTCGAGTTCGCCCCCAGCTGGACCGTCAGCACGTCTCGGTAGAACCCTAGTAGATCAACAAGGGTGAGGTCGAGGGTATCCGTCAGACCCCGCTTCGCCCGACGCTTCTGGTCCTCCTCCATCTGACGAACCTGGGTTCGATGCGCGGGAGGAATTCGCTTCGGGTTATCTATCCCAAGCGACCGAAACAGGGCCTCGCGCTCGGACTCATTCCGAGCGTCCGTCCGCTCTTTTGCCTGATCACCTGCTGCACTAACCAGTCGACCTGCGGCCAGCACCGCATCACCTACAGAAGTGGGGGCGAGGCACATCTCCATCAGTCTGCGCCGATTCTCCCGCAGTTCCGGGTGGCGAAGCAGTGCCCGCGCGACTCCCACGTGGGACTGCGCCAGTTTGGCGGCCTCAAAGGCTCGGTCCTCAGACACGCCCTCTTCCTTCGCCAAGTACTCAGCGACATCCTGCGCACTTGGAGTCCGAAGCACTAGCGACCGCGAGCGCGACCGGATCGTCGCGATCACCTCTTCAGTGGTCGGCGCACAAAGAATCCACACCGTCCGCTCAGCTGGCTCCTCGATGGACTTAAGTAGCACGTTACTGGTGCGTTCGACCATACGATCGGCATCCTCGACCAACATCACCCGCCACCGGCCCCGTGAGGGAGCCGTGTAGGCGCGCTCGACCCACGTTTTCACATCGTCGATGGTGAACTGCACCAGGTCGGTCGAAATGTCGTCAACGTCCGGGTTGGTCCCTGCCATGGTGGTGTGGCAACCGGAACATTGCCCGCAGCCGATTTCCTCGCCGGTGCACTGCAACGCCGCCGCCAGACATTTCGCTGCGAGCGACCTTCCCGATCCGGGTGGCCCTGTGATCAGCCAGGCGTGCGAGAGGGCTCCTTGACGCTCCTCTGCCTCGCCAGAATTCTTCGCAAAGGAGGACTCGACAATCCGGCGCCCATCAAGCGCCGCCGCCCTCAATGCACGGACAGCTTCGGGCTGTCCGATCATCGAATCCCAAACTGACATCTCAGCCGTCAATTCCCAAGCCGGTAATCCCGTCGGTCAAAGCTTCAAGTGCATCACGGAAAACGCTCTCTACGTCCCCAGAGGCGTCAACAACGATGAACCTCTCGGGATCTGCTTCGGCCATCTCCAGATAACCGTCGCGCACCCTTTGATGGAAATCGTCTCCCGAGCGTTCCAGTCGGTCCAGGTTTGATCCAGTTCGCGCGATCCCAACCACTGAATCGACATCGAAGAGGACCGTAATGTCGGGATCCAGTCCCTCGGTCGCCCACTCGGAGAGTCCCCGAATCTCGCCGCTCCCTAACTTTCGCGCGGCACCCTGGTATGCGACAGAAGAGTCGATGTAGCGATCCTCAACGACCACCATGCCCTCGGCCAGCGCAGGGCGGATCACCGTCGCAACGTGATATGCCCGATCCGCCGCATAAAGAAGAGCTTCTGTACGAGGATCAACGTCTTCCGGCCCGTGCATCACAAGCTGCCTGAGCTGAGCTCCGAGTTCCGTGCCACCCGGTTCACGGGTTACCAAAATGGGAATATCCGCCTCGGCCAGTACCTTAGCGATGCGAGCAACCTGAGTTGTCTTTCCGGAGCCGTCCCCACCCTCAAAGGTGATGAAAAGACCTGGGTAGCTACGGCTCTCCGTGTGAGCCAATGTCTCACGGACAGCACCGATCAAGGCGTCCCGGAGTTCCTCATCACCGCCGAAGCCCTCGTTTGCCTTATTGCCCAGATCCTTCATGATCACTTCTTCTTCGTGGACTTGGCCCGAGCCGTCTTGCGCGCAGGCGCTTTCTTCGCCGAAGTCCGCTTAGTAGCCGGCGCCTTGTCACGCTTGTCAGCAAGCAGGGTATACGCGCGCTCTGCCGTTAGGTTCTCGACGGATTCGCTACGAGGGATGGTCGCGTTCGTAATCCCATCGGTCACATAAGGTCCAAAACGACCGTCTTTGACCACGACGGGCTTCTGCGTTACCGGGTCGTCACCGAACTCGCGCAGTGCCTTCTTGGCGGAGTTCGCGCCCCGGCCGAACTTAGGCTTCGAGTACATTTCGAGTGCTTCATCGAGAGTCACACTCAAAAGGGCGCGCTCATTCGGGAGTTGGCGAGTGTCACGCCCCTTCTTGAGGTACGGACCATAAGGGCCGTTCTGCGCGGTGATTTCCTCGCCCGAAACCGGATCCTTTCCGACGGTTCGGGGCAGGCTGAGCAGTTGTAGAGCGTCTTCGAGAGTAACGTCGGTGACGCTCATATCAGAGAAGAGCGAGGCCGTCTTGGGCTTTCTCTCATCGCCCTCGGGTAGCACTTCGGTGATGTATGGACCGTAACGACCGGTCTTGACGATCAATAGGTTGCCGGTCTCCGGGAATATCCCCAGTTCGCGGCCATCGGCGCCCGCAATCTCAAGCAGTTCTTCAGCCAGTTCCGGGGTCATCTCATCCGGGGCGATGTTCGGCGGAACCGAGATGCGGCGCTCGTCGTCCGTCTGAAGGTACGGGCCGTAGCGTCCGTTGCGTAGTACCACGCCAGGGGCTACGGGGATCGAGTTGACCTCGCGCGCGTCAATGTCACCCAGGTTCTCAACCGTGCCCCGTAGTCCGTGCTTCTCTATCTCCGACTCGGTCTTCTCTTCACCCGTGCCGAAGTAGAAACCTTTGAGCCAGTGGGAACCGGCCTCGCCACCAGCGGCGATGCGGTCAAGGTCCGATTCCATTTCGGCGGTGAACTGGTAATCAACCAATTCGGGCAGGTTTTCGACCAGAAGACGGGTGACAGAGAAAGCCAGCCACGTTGGAACCAAATACTGACCTCGGTGAGTGACATATCCACGGTCGCTTATCGTCTGGATGGTTGCGGCGTAGGTGGAGGGGCGCCCAATTCCCAGGTCTTCCATTGCCTTGACCAGAGTTGCCTCGGTGTAGCGACCGGGTGGCTGGGTGAAGTGCGATTCAGTCGTTATGTCGGCGACGGTAACCGAGTCGCCCTCGGACACCTGGGGAAGCTCAACCTGCTCCGAGTTACCGTTCCCAGACTTACCGTTCTTGTCCGAACTCTCGCGATAGAGGCGCTGGAATCCCGGGTCAGTGATGACAGTGCCCGAAGTGGTGCAGACAGCGATCGACTGATCCTCAACGTCTTCCTTCAACGGAAGCTCCAGACGAACGGTGGCCGTGTAGCCGACGGCGTCATTCATCTGCGTTGCCAGGGTGCGCTTGTAGATAAGGATGTAGAGGGCAAGCTGCTGAGCAGACAGCACGCCGGCGAGTTCCTCCGGGCTGCGGAACTTGTCGCCGGAGGGACGAATCGCCTCGTGCGCCTCTTGTGCTCCCTTCGCTTTCTTCGCGTAAACGCGGGGCTTCTCTGGAATCGCATCCGCACCAAACTGGGTCTTCACAGCGTCGCGAGCCGCATGCAGAGCCTGGGTTGAGAGGTTTGTGGAGTCAGTACGCATGTAGGTGATATATCCACCCTCGTACAACGTCTGGGCGACACGCATTGACGTCGCGGCGTTCCACTTGAGCTTGCGGGAGGCCTCCTGCTGCATGGTTGAGGTGGTGAACGGAGCGGCGGGGCGACGACGGTAGGGCTTCTGGGTGACCGAGGCGACCTTGCCCTGCGAGCCGTCGAGCGCGTCGGCGACCTTCTGTGCGGTGTCTGCCAGAAGCACCAGCGCGCCAGAAGACTTCTGTTTGAGGTATCCGTCGGCCTTGAAGTCAGATGAGCCAGCCATTGCACGATCCCCCAGGGAAACCAACTTCGCGGTGAAGGTCTCGCCGTCTGTCGCGGCCACGGTCGCGTCAAGGGACCAGTACTCGGCACTGACATGGGCCATGCGCTCGCGTTCACGATCGACAACCAGGCGAGTTGCGACCGACTGAACACGGCCGGCGGAAAGAGAAGGGGCGACTTTGCGCCAAAGGACCGGGGAAACCTCGTAACCGTAAAGACGATCTAGAACGCGGCGCGTTTCCTGAGCGTCGACCAGGTCGCGATCAATGTCGCGGGTGTTCTGAAGGGCGTCCTGGATGGCGTTCTTAGTGATCTCGTGAAAAACCATCCGCTTAACGGGAACCTTGGGTTTGAGGACTTCTTGAAGGTGCCAGGCGATTGCCTCACCCTCGCGGTCCTCATCAGTTGCTAGATAGAGTTCGTCGGCCTCTTTGAGCGCTTTCTTGAGCTCGGTGACCGTCTTCTGTTTATCCGGATTGACCTGATAGTAGGGCTTGAAGTCGTCGTCAACGTCGACCGCGAACTTTGCATAGGGTCCGGACTTCATCGACTTAGGTAGCGCGGAAGGAGTCGGGAGGTCACGGACGTGGCCAACGGATGCCTGAACCTGGTATCCATCTCCCAGGTACCCGCGAATTGTTTGCGCCTTCGCGGGCGACTCCACGATCACCAGTTTCACCAAGTACACCTCTTCTATATAAGTGGTCAGTCCACGATCTTGCCACGACGCGTTTGATTCGGTTTGACCAAGATAGCCGGGGTCTCCGACAAAGCGCACTAGGGCAGACGATATACCGGGGCCACCACGGTAGGTCAAACTAGATGCTAATCTGCGAGACGGGAAAAGGGCCGCAAATGGTAGACATCACTGCTGAATTGCTCCAACCCCTTGGATGAGTCGACGAACGGAGATAGGTTTGAAGGGAAGCGTGACGAAAGACCTATGTTCCCTAGGAGGATGTAAATGCCCGTCTACGTACTACCCGAACTCGACTACAGCTATGACGCTCTTGAGCCGTACATTTCGGCCCAGATTATGGAGCTGCACCACTCAAAGCACCACCAGGCATACGTCGATGGTGCGAACGCTGCACTTGAATCGCTGAAGAAGGCCCGTGAGGCTGGCGACCAGGCCGCGATCAACCTTTACGAGAAGAACCTGGCATTCCACCTGGGCGGTCACTCGAACCACTCGGTGTTCTGGAAGAACATGTCGCCAAACGGTGGTGGGGAGCCCAAGGGCGATCTGGCCACGGCGATCGACGATAGCTTCGGCTCGTTCGATGCGTTCAAGGGACAGTTCACCGCTGCGGCCATGGGACTACAGGGCTCAGGATGGGCGGTTCTGGCTTATGACACCATCGGTGGCGGCCTGGTAACCTTCCAGCTTTACGATCAGCAGCGCAACGTGCCGGTTGGTACCGTTCCGCTACTGATGCTGGACATGTGGGAGCACGCGTTCTACCTGGACTACAAGAACGTCAAGGCTGACTACGTGAAGGCCTGGTGGAATGTCGTCAACTGGGACGACGTTGCAGCTCGCTACGCACGCGCCAAGGATAGCTACACCGACCTGTTGGTTGGTTAACAAACCGGAATCTTAGGTTTTCGACTGCCGATTAGGTCTCGGTAAGTCGCAATAACGGGGCTGTTTTTCGCTCATACGGGCGAGGAGCAGCCTCGTTCCAATTGGCAGCTCGGTCAGCTTAGATCGGCTAACAGATCTGAAACCTGGATCCCAAGACCATCTGCGAGCCCAAAGACGGTGCTCATCCGAGGATTAGATGGACGTCCTGTGTCGCGCCCCGACTGCCTTCCGGCCTCGATTAGCTGAACCTGATTCTTAGTATTCCCCGCTTTATACGCGAGCTCCTCTTGCGAAAGTGAAGCGGCTCGACGTCGGGCTCGGATCTGCTCTCCGAGGGCCAGCGCAGTCTTCTCATTCCAAGCCACCTTTCGATCATCAGCTTGAGACCCTTCATAAACGACCTTGTATACCGGGATCTTCTACGAGACTTCCGCGTAGCGCAGTAGCGCACCATTACAAATAGAAGGACATATTCATGAAGCGTGCACTTGTAACACTCGCCCTTGTCGCCACGGCATCCCTTGGGGTGTCCGGCTGCTCAGGATCATCAGACAAAGCGGCTGAACCCGCAAAAGAGACTGCCACCGCAACGGTTGAGAAGGAAGAAAGCGCCACGGAGGAGCAAACCGCTCCAGCCGACCAAACGGTGGCCGAGGCCTGTCTGCAGATTGCCGAACCAATGCAACAGGCGAGTGAAGCAGCTGTGGCGCTAGCGGATAACGCAACCGACCTCGCCGGAGAGATCAGTGCTGATCCAGCGGCCGCCATGCAGAACATCCAGGGGGCAATGAATCTTTGGAAAGAGAGTGCCGCGACATGGAAGAGCTTGGCAGATGGGTTCGCAGAGTTCGACGCCAACGTCACAAACGCTGACGTAAAAGCCGTCTCTTCCACAGTCGCCAAGGACGCCTCCGAGCTGAGTAACCAGATCCAGAAGGTTTACGTCGATCTGGACCTGACTGCAATGGACCAGTTCACCGCAGCGAACGATGCATTCTCTGCTTCCTACCAGAAACTAGTCGAGGTCTACGCCCAACAGTAGATCGAGCTAGACGACCATCAGCTGCCAGGGGTCGTGCCGCCCTCTCCCCCAGCGATCCTCACCCACGGCCGCTTTCCTCACGAACGAAGTGACGTTGACGAGGCGCGCAGTAGTCCTCGCACACGAACCCTTCACTGATCTTCGATGACGGCGCAACCCTCTCCTCCCGTGATCCTCACCCACAGCATTTTCCTCGCGAACGAAGTAAACCCGCTCCTCGGGTCCTGGCGGGTCTTGGGATGCCACTTCGATAGGGCGATTTGGCAACTAGGTAGCACTGCCACCACGAAGTTGCTGGTGCTGATGAGTCGCTCTTGAGTCCGCTACAAAGTGGCCAGGTCTGAGAAGCGTCTTCTGGAGTGTGCTACAGAGTGGCCAAGTTTTGTGCCTCCGAGCGAGTATCCGAGGCATTTTCGTGGCCAGTCTGTAGCGCACCCGAATGACGAACAAAGCTCACTGGCCACTTTGTAGCCCATCGTGATACCAACGAGGCAAACGAGGACAAAGTGTCAGTGACCCCAATCTCTCGACAAGCTGACCGCCTAGGAACCGAGACCGGCACTAAAGGAAAAGCAGCCTGAGATTCCAAGTGATCCCCTGACGGCGCCTGAGCCGACTTGCGCACACCATTTGAGGTGCTCGACGGGCCTGTCCTAGTTTGTCCGGGCAACCAAGTTGGGATGCATAACGCGTGTGGACTACCTCGCGTCCCTCAGCCGGTGTGCGCAACACGGGCGGGCTGGGTTTCGCACCCCATTTGGGGTGCACAACGCGTGCGGGCTGGGTTTCGGCACCCCATTTGGGGTGCTCGACGCGCGACCACCTTGTGCCCCTCAGCCGGGGTGCACAACGGTCCCCTAAGCCACTTCCGTCAAATTACGCACGCAGCACACCGGCGCTCAATCCACTCAACTCGGGGTCCAACAGAAACGGATTCCAGCCCGGAAAGCAGATAGAAACAGATTGCTATCTCCATAGAGCATATTAATGCTATATTGCTAGCATGCGACAAGACCCCGACAGCGAAGGGCGTAAAGCCCAGTTCAACGTCTACCTTCCCGAATCGCTGATCCGGTCCGTGAAGCACCGCGCGATCGACGACAACCTTTCACTGTCCGCCCTGGTAGAGCAAGCGCTTAAGAAGTACCTGCGGGAGGGAGACAAATGATCACCGCTCAACCAATTCTTTTCACCCGTCACCCCGAGGAGTGGCAGCGAATCGCCGCCGCCTTGGGCCTCATCCCGCCGTACCCACCGTCACATGGTTGGGCTGAGTTCGAGGGACGAGGAATCTTCGCCATTCACGCAACCTGTGAGGGGCGCCGCGGAGAGTCAGTCGAGCTAAACATCCTCGTCGAGAATCTCGACCAGACCGAGGCGAACCTAGAGAACGCGGGCTATCCGGTCAACCGACGGATGTTGAGCGAGGGACCAGTCGTCGACGTCTCGGTCTCCTCCGGAGCGAAACTCACCATCGCAAGCGGGGCGCGCCCAGCCACGACGGGTCCCCTCAACATCGGAACAATCTGGTTTCAGGATGATTACGAGGAGCCTCAGGCCATCTTCGAACTCCTCGGCCTACGAGAGACTATCGCGTCCGACAGAGGGACCTGGCATGTTTTCAGCGCCGATGGCGGAGGGATCGCCCAGATTCATGAGGGCACCGCTCCTCGCCAGGATCTCTCATTTGAGTATGACGGAGAGGTGAACGACCTCGCGTTCCAGCTTGAAGAGGCAGGAATTGAGGCCTCCGTTACGGACGAGGCCTACGGGCGTGCGCTACGGATCCCAACTCCTGGCGGTGGCGAACTCTGGATCAACCAGAAGCAAACCGACTTTTACGGGTATCAGAACCTAGAGAGTTAGCTCGCCCACCATCAACGTCTGACTCTGAAACCAGCAATCATCGAAGGTCCGAGGACCCGGAACTTCCCGGTTCTTCGGAAAGATCTGCCGGCACACTCTCGACTTCAGCTCCCATTGCCAGACCCGACATCTCCGCGGCCTCCATCGAGGCTTCCATCTCGGATTCCGCGAGAATCTCCTCAACGTTTCCAGTCGTCGTCCGAAGAGGAACATTCTTGATGAACAGTGTGAAGACCAGTCCCAGCACCGCGAACGGGATCGCCGTCCAGAAGACCGTGTTCATTGACTCAGCCATGCCAGCGCGCACCGCGGTAGCAACCACGGGCGGGAGTTCAGCGACCTTGGAGGTGTCAAGCACAGAGCCAGCATCCACGCTCTGACCAGAGGCCGCCAACTTTTGCACCATCTCTGCGGGCAGGTGGGTCAGGATGTTGCCCTGAAGGGTTGAACTCATCACCGTGCCGAGCACCGCCGTCCCAACAGTCGAACCGAGGTTGCGGAAGAACTGGACCGCAGAGGTTGCAATCCCCATTTCAGTCGGCTTCGCATTGTTCTGAACAACAAGCGTGAATACCTGCATCGACAGGCCCAAACCAACACCGATCACAACGAGCATGGCGGACATCGCCCACTTCGAAGAATCTACGTTTAGCGTGGTCAGCAAGAGGTATCCAGCGATGAGGATCGTGAGACCCGAAATCATGAATGCCTTGTACTTGCCAGTGCGACTGATGAGGAACCCAACGGTGATCGACACAATGATCATGGCGATCGATAGCGGCATCAGAATCACGCCGGAGTTCGTCGCCGATGATCCCAGTACGACCTGAGCAAAGACAGGCACGTACATGATGGCGCCGAACATGCCGACCGAGAGCATGAACGTGGCCAGGACGGACATCGTAAAGATGTTTTCCTTGAACAGACGCAGGGGTAGTAGCGGGTTCTCCGCGCGAAGTTCGGCCCGGATGAACAGAGCGAGGAAAACGGCCCCAACGGCATACATGGTAACGATGGTCGAGGAATCCCATGCGTACGTGTTCCCGCCCCAGGTGGTAGCCAGAAGGATCAGGAGCAGGGCAGGCACTAGGGTGAGTGCGCCCATCATGTCGAATTTGGAGGTACTGGGCGTGTGAGGCAGATGCAGGTACCGCACTATGACATACAGCGCGATTAGACCGAGTGGAATCGGCAGGAAGAACAGCCAGCGCCAACCCATTGTGTCGGTTATCCAGCCACCGGCCAGAGGTCCCAGCACCGATGTGACACCGAAGATTGCCCCCATGATGCCCTGGTATTTGCCGCGGTTCCTCGCCGGAATGATATCTCCGATGATCGTCTGTGAGAGGGGCTGTAGTGTCCCCATTCCCAGGCCTTGGACAGCACGAGCCGCTACGAGGAACCAGAAGTTCGAGGCAAAGCCAGACATGATCGAGCCGATCATAAAGATGACCAGACCAGCAATGTAGAACCCGCGACGACCCCACATGTCAGAGAGCTTGCCGACGATCGGCACGACGATGGCCGAAGCCAGCATGGCCCCCGTCGCAACCCAGGAGTAGTGTTCCATCCCGCCAAGTTCCGCGACGATGCGCGGCAACGCTGGCCCAACAATCGTCTGGCTGATGGAGGCAACGAGCATGCCGATCAGCAATCCGATGAACACATTGCGCTGGGTTGGACTCAGGTGGAACTCACCGGAGTCTCCCGCGGTACTCTTTGATCTGAGCGATCTAGAACGATCGGGCTTGACTGCTGTCTGCTGTGTACTCATCACCTGTTCCTTCCATGAGTACCCAAAGAATGAGTTACGCCGCAGAGGGTGATCTGCGGCGACTGAGGAAACTATACTCTTTCATGCAGTCACTGCAAGGTTTCGGTCACTGCATATTTTTGGAGGATGATCACACATGGTGGCGGCCGAGGGCGAACGCAAGTGCGGGCTACGGGAGCACAAGAAGCGTGAGACGCGCCGCGCACTCCACCGCGCCGCGCTTCACCTCGTCCACGACGAGGGGCTGGATGCCGTCACTACGGAACAGATTGCTGCGGAAGCTGGCGTTTCGCCTCGTACATTCTTCAACTACTTCCCCACTAAAGAACAGGCGATCCTCGGGTACTCCCCCGACCTCCCCTCGAATCTGGTTCGTGCTTTCGAGTCACGCCCATTGGACGAGGATCCTTGGGATTCAGTGATCGCCGTGTCCAAGATGCTGGTTCAAACCGGGTTTGGTGACCAGGACGAGGAACGCGTTCTTGCACACGAAGTAATGTTGCGGTACCCAGAACTCGCCAGGGGATTCCTGGGGGTTACCAATGAAATCCGACGGCTAGCGCGTTCTGCCGTTGCTGAACGACTCGCTACGCGCAACATGAGCGATGCCGATGCACGCCGCCGAGCCGTCGTCTATATTGACGCGGGGATGCTGGCAATCTCTACGTCGATGCACCTTTCCCGCGCTGAGAATATTACGGTGGACGAGGCGTTCGAGGAAGTCGCTCGCACCCTCAGCTCACTGAGTTCGAACAACTGAAACTCTAGCTGCTGCGTCCAGGTTGCTTTCCCACCGACCATACTGAGTTTGAACCAGTCAAACCTCCGCAGCCACTTCAACACCTCAGCCCTCTGCAGGTTGTCTTCCACACAGATCATGTGGCCAACTGCCGACTGGCACGTAGACTCTTGCACTGTCGGGGCACGTAAACCAAGGAGGACCTGTGAGGGCTCGAACTGCCGTATTGGCACTAGTTGTCACCACTTCACTTGGAATGGCCGGGTGCTCCAGCAACGGTCTATCTGGGACCGAAGTCGAACAGTCGGCACCGGCGGTGACGGTGATTGACAAACCGCAAAGCGAAATTCCGCAAAGCGAAACCCCACAGAGCGAAGAAGTCGAAGGGGCCCAGTCGGGGGTTCAGACACCACAGGCCGCGAACACCATCGAGCAGTCGTGCCAAATCATCTTCGACGCAGAACAGGGCGGGGCTCCCTCGTTGCCAGCAGGCGACCAGAACACTCCGGAAGACATGCAACTGTATGTCGATAGCACTCGTGCCACGGCAGATCGAATCGACGCAGCAATCTCACAGGTGGGAGATTCAGATGTTCAGGCCGCCGCGGGCGCGATGCGCGATACTTTGGTGCGGATGGCCGATGCGATACAGCAGGTTTATGTCGAGCAGAATGGGGATGCATCGGGAGACCTTGAGGCAGCCGGTGCCGACTACTCAAGTGCTATTCAAGAGCTCTATTCGATCTGTATGCCAGGTTCTGTCGAGTAGCAACGTGACGGGTGCCGCGCTGTCGGAGGTTGGTCCCGCTTCGCGTAACATGTAAACTTTTTGAGCCTGGAGACGTGTCCGAGCGGCCGAAGGTGCAACACTCGAAATGTTGTGTGGTGCAAGCCACCGAGGGTTCAAATCCCTCCGTCTCCGCGAAAAACCCCGGAATTTCAATGATTCCGGGGTTTTGCACAACCAGAGTCATAGGGAAGCCACCCGTGGCTTGAGATGGAAAGTCGAGCCCATGGACATCGATGTAGTCGCCATTCCCAGGGCTAAGTCTGTCGATGAGCCACTGAACCCGCTCTACCAGGCATTTTGCGACGTGGATCGGGCATGCGAGATCGAGCTTGTCGGCAATGGCGACCTGGTCTCAGACCCGATGTCGATGCAGATCGCCTCAGTTGAGCAGAAGTATGCCGACAACAAATTTTGGGTGGCATTCCCTCAAGGGGAACGCGACCCCTCGTCCGCACTTGGAACCGCATTCGTTTCGTACAGTACTTCGGGAAACACACACTTAGCCGAGGTCTCTATAACCGTCCATCCCGAGGCCCGGTCGCGGGGAGTTGCTAAGGCACTCCTCGTCCCAGTGACGGAGTCGATCCAGGACTCCGGGCGAACCTCGATCGCAACCTGGACCGAGATGAGACCATACGAGGGCGAGGATGGACTGGCCCCCAAGACCGGGGTGGGACAACTTGATCCGAATGCACCCTCCGTCAAGTGGGTAACGGCACTGGGGTTCACCCTGGAGCAGTGTGGACGAAGGAACCTCCTAGAAATCGCCTCTGACGGCGATGAGTGGTGGTCAGAACTGGACACTCGACTCAGTGCGGACCTGGAGCGAGCCGGAAACGAGTACGAACTGCTGCAGTGGGCCAGTGGCGTTCCTGAAGATCTTCGGGCAGACATGGCGAAGCTCCACACCCGCATGAGTACCGACGAACCAAACGCGGGCATGGATTACGAGGAGGTGCTGTGGGACGAGGAGCGAATCGCACATGCCGACAAGCGCCTCAAGCAGCAAGGTTGGGATCATGCGACAACAGCCGTACGTCATACGCCAACCGGAGAACTAGTTGCCTACTCCGAGGTCATGTGGCAAAAGAAGAACCCGGCGGCGGTGATCCAGGAGGACACGTTCGTCTTGGCCGATCATCGGGGCCATCGCCTCGGAGCAATCATCAAAGCGGTGAATCTCAGGTACCTTCGGAAAGTGAATCCCGCCGCGCGGCGCATATACACGTGGAATGCCGGCGAAAACGAGTACATGCTCGCGATCAACGACGAGCTCGGCTTCAAAGTCGCAAGCGTTGAGGGAGCCTGGCAAAAGAGGCTAGAGAAGTAGCTCTTCCTTGCCCGCCTAGAAAGATAGCCATTGTCGCCAGGCAACAGTGGCTGGATTTGGAAAGATAGCCGCTATCGCCGTCTTTGCCGATGAAGCCGACGAAATCATGCGGAAAACAGCGGCTACCGATGGCGACAACGGCTATCTTTTCAAAACCTGGCAGTCACGAGGGGCGACAACGGCTATCTTTCCCGCTTAGTCTCTGTGCACCGACCCCCGGACGTGCTGGCGCGAGGCAGTCTAAGGACAAGGCGTCAAGGTGATGACCATGCCCATCTCTTTGAGCATGGCGATGTCTTCTTCACTGGAAGCCCCTTCGCCCTCCATGGCGACCGCTTCCCAGGTACCGACAAAGTTCGCCGAGGCGTCACCCCCTCCGCCACTTGAGCATCCGGAGGCCCCTAAGACCCTGGCAATGACTGCAATACTGGTGGCAACAATGCCACTTGTCCTTTCCTTTCTTTTGGTCGGCCTCGCAAAGTCGAGAGCTCACCTACAGTCAGGATCGCAAGAATGGGTCCCCGAGGCAGTCCCCCACGGCCCGAAGATCGCGGCAAGATGCGACTGGATATCCAAGATCGGGCCTTGATTCCGCACTTTAATGAGGTCAGCTGCAACACCCGGATCTCCTCATCGGACCCGGGCTCGTCCCAGATGGCGAGGTCGTTGTGAGCACGGTTGGTTGCATTGGCATCGGTTTGTCAGCGGCGCTGCTCCCTTTTAGCTTGAGTTTGGCACTGATCGCGCTGACTAGAAGCGCCCATTGCAACCAAAAGT
>WPCI01114530.1_pt1 | contig 16626 bp, 13 predicted proteins | sample 5399871 | NCBI WGS metagenome assembly WPCI01 (sample SAMN12869469, study PRJNA574797) | sludge metagenome | isolation source: wastewater treatment of pH7 | place: China:Beijing | collected 2019-05-20
GACCCCAGTCCCTGCCAGATGAGTAGAAGAAATGTAATTAGAAGGGCTGTTTTGACGCCTATCCTTGGCGTTAACAGGGCAATAATCCCCAAACCCAGAATAGGCAATCTTTCTTGCACAGTCATGAACATGACGTACGGCCTGATCTTCTCCATACGCGAAATGCGGTTTGCGAGCAGCAATTGTGGCAGCTGCCAGCCAACGTTGTGAATTGCCGGCACGAGCCCGATGAGTGTAGCCGAAGAAGTGAGCGTTGCGACAAACAACGGAATCATGGTTGTAAATGAAGCGAACCCCAAACCAAAACCAAAAAAACCACCGTCAATCAAATTGACGATGACGTTATGCTTGAGCTGTTTATCGCGGTAATCGGTTGTCATTGTTGCCTATTAATCAACACCCCGACATGAGCCGGGGTGCGAAATTTAGCAGATTGGAGCTGGATTAATTCTCATCGTCATAATCCAATTCTTCCCATTCATCTTCGCCTTCCTCGTCCAGTTCCTCCCATTCTTCGAGTTCTTCCTCGTCTGCATCCCAATCATCTGTATTTGTATCTTCAGAATTCGCTGTATAGGTCTTACAGCCGATGTCGGGATCCAGTTCCACCATTCCTGCACTGCAGAACCCTTCATCCAGGAAGGCGCAATCGAGGTAGTGGCATTTGATTCTTGGCATATTGATTACCTCCTAATGTTTATTCGAAGGCGATTTTACTACAAGTCTTACAATCGTGGTAATAAAAATCACCGTCATCGCAATGGCAGAAAGTACACACCATTGGCAAAAAGCTCTGATAACAAAAGCCTCAAGATAGGTCAAATACAGTGAGAAAAGAAAGCCTGCGAAACTGATTCCGAATAAGATCAAGTTTTGATACTCAGCGAAAAAGGCGTGCTTTTTATCGAGTAATGTAATCAAGAAGACTAAACCAAAACCGATCATGCCATAGACTGCAAGAGGTATTCCGAAGAGAATCGAATACCTGCTGGCATTGACCACATCGCAATCACCAAGACCTGGCGTGCAGTAAATTGGTGCGTTGAATACTTTTATATATGTGAGATAGAGAGAATCGAGGAAGCCAATGAGCGCGGCGATCTGGATGATATGGAGCGAAGTATTCCGCTGAATTTTGGTTTTTGTCTCTGCCATATATTGGTATTAAAAAGCTTTCTACAATGAAAAAATTCCAGGCTGATTTCTTGCGCCATCACCCTTTGTTAAAATCGGCAATATTATAACACGATTATTATCCTGGGTTTATGCGGTGTGCCGCCAATACATTGGGCAGGTTTTCGATGATAGTGAGCACGCGTGAGAGTTGAACAATGTTCGCAATTTCGAGCGTCATCATAATGGTGGCGAGGTTATGCGATACATTAATTTTGATGTCTTTCAGGTTGGTGTTTTCAGAGCTCAGAACTGAAGAGATATCCACCATGAGGCCCTGGCGATCATAGGCTTTGATTTCGATATCAACCGGGAAGGTGTGTTGCGGTTCTCCCCATGAAACCTTCACAATTCGCTCCCGGTCGGTCATGCGCAGAATATTCGGGCAATCCTGTCGATGGATCGTGGCGCCGCGGCCGCGAGTGATGTAACCTACGATGGCATCGCCAGGAACCGGGTTGCAGCAGCGCGCAAATGTCGTCAGAATATTACGCAGCCCCAATACTGAGACTGCGTTTTCGGTGATGTCTTTTACCTGTGTCGAAGGTTTGATCTCAAAAATGTGAGAATCGTCAGCTTCTCCCTCTGAAAGAGTGTTGATGATATGACCGAGAGATAAATCGCCACAGCCGACCGCAACATACAAATCATCCAACGAGCGGTAATCAAAGCCGCGCGCCAATTTGTCTAAATCGTAATTCTGAAAGCCAAGTTTACGGAGTTCGCGTTCCAGGGTTTCTTTACCCTGGGCAAGGTTTTGTTCACGGTTCTGGTGTTTAAACCAGGCGCGAATCTTAGATTTGGCGCGCTGCGTTTTAACCAGCCCCAATGTGGAGTTCAGCCAGTCGCGCGATGGACCGCCTTGTTTAGCGGCCAGAATCTCCACTTGTTCGCCGGTTTTCAAGGTGTAATCCAGGCTGACGAGTTTTCCGTTTACTTTTGCGCCGCGGCAGCGGTGACCAATTTCAGTGTGGACGGTGTAGGCAAAGTCGATCGGGGTTGCACCAGCCGGAAGGTCGATGATATCTCCGCGTGGGGTAAACACGTAAACCCGGTCCTGAAAGACATCCGTTCGCATCCCTTCGACAAATTCGTTGGCGTCCTCGACGTCCTGACGCCATTCCATCAATTTTTTTAACCAGTTGATGCGCTGCTCATACTGTTCGTTTCTTGGGCCTTTTTCTTTGTAACGCCAGTGGGCCGCGATGCCATATTCGGCATTTTCATTCATTTCTGGTGTGCGAATTTGCACTTCAAGCGGTTTACCATCATCGTAAAGGATGGCGGTATGCAAGGATTGATAAAAATTGTCTTTCGGAGCGGCGATGTAATCATCAAATTCATTGGGAATTGGGCGCCAATGGGTGTGGATGATTCCCAAAACAGCGTAACACGCAGGTACGTCTGGAACGATTAATCTGACCCCGCGTAAATCACGCAGCAACTCGAAAGGTTTGTCTTTGTCCACCATTTTTCGATAGATGGAATAAATATGTTTGCTACGCCCTGAAATTTCAACTTGAATGCCAGACTCATTAATTAGCTTATTCATTTTTTCAATGATGGCGTTCATCTGACGTTCACGTTCAACCCGGGTTTCAGCCAGGTTCTGGGCAATCTCTTTGTATTTTTCGGGGTTGGTATAACGTAAGCCGAGGTCTTCGAGCTCCCATTTCAACTGCCAAATACCGAGCCGGTTTGCCAAAGGAGCGAAGATATCCAGGGTTTCCTGGGCGATGCGGCGCCGTTTTTCTTCTGGCATAAATCCAAGCGTGCGCATATTGTGCAGACGGTCTGCCAGCTTGATGAGGATGACGCGGATATCCTCTCCCATGGCGAGGAAGGTTTTGCGCAGGGTTTCGTTTGCCAGCTCACGGCGGCGGTCGCGAGCATGTTGGGAATTCAGCAGGTTTTTCTGCTCAGCACGGTCTTTTTCTGTATTGTTGTTAAAAATATCCGCATCGTGCTGGTCGGCGCGCGAAACTCGCGGCAGATGGGTTAATTTGGTGACACCGTCAACCAGTTTGCTGACTTCATCGCCAAAGTCCCGCTGGATATCCTGCAAGGTGATGGAGGTGTCTTCAACCGTATCATGCAGTAATCCTGCGGCAACAACAACGGGTTGCACTCGCAAACCCGCAAGAATGATAGCGACTGCGACACAATGTGTAATATAAGGCTCACCTGAAGCTCGCTTTTGAGATTCGTGGGCGGTTTCGGCAAAATTATAGGCTTGGATGATGAATTCTCGATCAGTCCTCGAGAAATTATCCGGGAGGATTTCCAGCAGGTTATCAAGCAGAGGGTTTACTTTTGTTGTACTAACCATATATGCTCTTATGAATTTATAAGTATATCACCTGATGTTTCAGCCTTGAGAATAAAACTGCATTGAAAACCCGTTGATAAATAGACTCACCGGAAGTTTAGCGCTGCTCTTCCGGTGAAGTTGAATGGATCAATGGATTACTTCAGGATTTCTTGGCCTTGAAACTCACGTTGTGGCGACATGTAACTCAGGGTCTCTGCATCCTCAGCCAGCAAATTTCCGCCAACCATACGCGTGAGCAGCTCTCCGAGTGCCGGGCCGAGCATAAAGCCTTGGCCGCACAATCCAACACCCAGCAGCAGGTTGCTGACCTCGGAGCTCCAACCGACAATTGGGAAGCCGTCTGGCGTCATGGGGTAAAGACCACGCCAGGTTCTGCGGACTCGTATATTCTTAAGCCTTGGCATGATTTGGATCATACGTTGGGCGACCATGGGCAGGAAGCTGCTGGTTTCATTTACATCCTCACCCCAGATGTTGGGAGACGGGGTGATGCAGAAGATAATCTTGCCGGTGACGTGCTGGTAAAAATAGTAGTTTGTTGAGCCAGGCGCCGGGCGGATATCAACAATCATGGGACCGAGAAATCGATCGACGGGTTCTGTAATTGCGGCTTCATGGCTATCTGCGCGCACTTGCAGTGGAACACCGACCATTGCGCCGATTTCTGCTGCTGATGCACCGGCAGTGTTGAGCACAACCCCGGCTGAATAGGTGTCGTAACGGGTGGTTACGGATACAATCCGATCTTTCTCAAGAGACATACTGAGTACAGGTTCAAGGAATTTGAATACCGCGCCTTGTTCAACGGCAAGGGTGTAGTAGGCATGGTTCGAGAGGAGTGGGGAGGCGCTGCCATCATGAGGTGAAAAAGTGCCTCCAAGTAAATTGTCAGGATTCAAGTCAGGGACGATTTTCAGCAGGTTTTCTCCGGCATACCAATCGTTTACCAAACCAAATGTTTTTTGGATTGCCAGCAGATCTTTCAATATTTTTTCTTCACGCGGTGTATAAGCCACAAAAGAATAGCCGCAGGCATCCCATTCAATATCTTTTCCATATGTTTGTTGGAAGGAGGAAAAAATTTCAATACTGCGCAGGCAGAGACGTATTTTTGCCGGGTCTGAGTGGGTGGCGCGGATGCCGCCGATGGCTCGCTTGTTCGATGCCTGACCCACGCTGGGAACTGATTCAAGTACCAACACCTTATAACCTGCTGAGGAAAGATAGTAAGCTGCCGGAGTCCCCAGTGATCCGGCGCCGATAATGATGACATCATAGTTGGTGTTTTGGCTCATTCGTCTGTATCCTCCGGATTCATACCTGCAAAAAACCCCAATGGAACTTCAACAAAAATTGGGCGCCGTTTGTGGTCGGTCACTTTATCAAAGGGAATCCCTTCTTCGCGGTAAATGCGGTGAATTAATGGGGTGCAAGTTTTGGCGCCGCAAGAGCCCATACAAGCTTTGGTCACTGTCTTAATTTCATTAAGATCTCGGTAACCTTTGCGAATGCAGTCCCTGATCTCGCCTGCGGTTACATGTTCGCATCGGCAAACGATCGTGTCATCTTCAACATGGTTTACATATTGCTCCATCGGCTGGGTGATATCAGAGGGTTGAACCTTGATTCCGGCAATGCGCGGCGCTAATTCGTTGTCAGCCTCCACTTGGACGACGATCGTGCGGTCATGAGCTTTAAGCGCGCGCACCGCCAGCACGCTGACCGAACCCAATTCTGCCCCATTCGTGTCTTCGATTGTGATTTGGTCGCCTGTTTGAATCGAATCACGGGAGAATTCATAGGGAATCGAAACAATCGGCTTTTCGGGGTTGGAGCGATAATCAACCAGGGTGATCGCCAACCCAGGGCAGCCGGCGATGCATTTGAGGCAGGCTTTACAGGCATAGTGATCAGCCACGAACTTGGGAGTGCTGCGAATATCCTGTTTATCGATAAAAATCAAATCCTGCGGGCAAAGTGTTGAACAGGGATCACACGGAATCTCCTCTGTGCAGTGAAAAACGGGAAGCACACCAGTGGGCAGGTCAGGAAACTCCTCTTCCAATACATTGCCTGGTTTTGATTTCAGAATCTCACCAAAGTGGTACCAGTCGCTGGGAATTTCTCCAATGGGCATTTGAAGCTGGCGGGCAACTTCAAGCCCTTTGATTTTGCCGCTGAAAATTGCAGCCGAAGCCTCTGCGATTTCTTCAGCGTCTCCGGCGACCATTGCAGTCACCCCAAAATCCATCGCCTTGTGAAAGAATTCGTTTACGGGGTCGAGGCCGACTGCGATGAGGATCGAGTCGCAGGCAAAGGATTTTTCAGTCCCTGGTATGGGTTGAAAATTCTCATCGATGCTGGCAATCGTAACTGATTCCACCTTATCTGTACCGTTGGCAGATAGAATCGTGTGAGAGGTGTAAATGGGAACCCCCATTCTCACCAGTTTATCTTTATGAACCTTGTAGCCACCGCATTTGGGCAGGGCTTCTACCAACCCCACAACGCCAACACCAGCTTGCAGGGCATGGTACCCAGCGATCAGGCCTACATTCCCGCCGCCTACGATGAAGAGTTTTTCTGCCGGGCGAACGAGATCGCGGTTGACCAATGTTTGAAACGCCCCCGCGCCATACACGCCAGGCAAGCTGTTGCCTTTGAATGCCAGGAACTTTTCGCGCGCGCCGGTGGCTACCAGCAGCACCTGAGGGACTACCAGAACGTATTCCTTGCCATTCTTCAGCACACCGATTTTCTTATCACTGAATACTGCGAGGCAGGTGGTTTGTGTCCAGATTTGAATTGATTGAAAAGAGCGAACCTCTTTTTCTAGTTTGGTGGCGATATCAATACCGCGTGTACTGGCGAATACGGCTTCGGTCGAACCAAAGAATCGGTGTGTTTGCAGCACCAGTTTTCCGCCAAGACGATGTTTATCATCAATCAGAATCACGTCTACGCCGAGTTTTCCCAATTCGATGGCGGCAGACATCCCCGCTGGACCGCCGCCTATGATCAACACAGGAACGGAAATCTCGGGTATTGGCTTCATCACAGGCGGTTTTTTAACTTTTGGCAGAACGGGGTGTCCGTCGCTGGGCACGACATGCATATTTGGCGTCACCAATTCCATACAGGCTTTCAACGGTTTGCCATCAGCGATTACCATACACTGGGAGCATTGTCCATTGGCACAAAAAATTCCCAGGGGAGATCCATCTTTATGGTGGTGCCCGAAAACGCGAATTCCGTGGGCAAAAAGGGCTGCGGAGATGGTTTCGCCCACACGTGCGGTAAGCGGTTTGCCTTCCCAGAAAAATTCGATTTCTTCAACTTCGGGTATGGGGAGTATCGGATGCTGTCGAATGCGATAATCAGTCATTAAATGTCCTTATGCAGAAAATGAGCTTGCTGATTCATCCAATCAACGTCTTAAAGTTGGTTTTCTGATGATTAAATTGTACCAAAGGTTAAAAAAACATGCTCCAGATTATGAGATTGAATGTAATGGCTTTGTAAGAAATGGTAGAATTGGACTGGAATTTAGAGGAGGTTTATTATGAAACGAATTGCTGTTTTAACCAGTGGCGGCGATGCCCCAGGTATGAATGCTGCAATTAGAGCAGTTGTTAGAAGCGGTATTCATAATGATTTGGAGGTGTTTGGCGTCAAGGGCGGATATGAGGGGTTAATCAATGGCGTTTTCTTGCCTTTGGGTTCACGCGATGTTGGTGGCATCCTTCAGCGCGGAGGCACGATCTTGGGCAGTGCGCGTTCGGAAGAATTCAAGGTCGAGAAGGGGCAAATGAAAGCCCTTCGCTCGCTCAACGAGGCGCGCATTGATGCCTTGTTTGTAATCGGCGGGAACGGTTCGCAAACCGGCAATTTTTCATTGCATAAACTGGGTTTTCCGGTGGTGGGCATTGCCTCAACCATTGATAATGACCTTTACGGTTCAGACGTTACGATTGGTGTTGATACAGCGCTAAATATTGCGCTTGAGGCGATTGACCGTTTGAAAATTACTGCATCGTCTCACCAACGAGCTTTTCTGATTGAAGTTATGGGGCGGAATTGTGGTTACCTGGCACTAATGGCAGCCATTGCCGGCGGCGCGGAATACGTGCTGCTGCCTGAAATTGAAACCGATCCGGAGGAAATCGCTACAGTTCTGACGAAATCGTACGAAAAGGGCAAATCACACGCGATAATTGTGGTGGCTGAAGGTGCGAAATACAATGCCCTGACATTGAGCAATTATTTCGCCAAGCACAAAGATCGGCTTGGTTTCGACCTGCGCCTTACCACGCTTGGGCATGTACAACGCGGCGGAAATCCCAATGCGGCGGATCGAATTTTGGCAAGCAAGTTAGGCGCTGCAGCGGTTGCGCAAGCGATCAAAGGGAAATTCGGGGTCTTGATGGGGGAGATCAAAGGCGAAATTGTTGCTACACCTTTAGCGAAAGTGGTGGAAACAAAGAAAACTTTGGATCCGGCTCTTATCGAGCTGCAAAAGATATTGGATTGATGTAATAATACTTTCGAACCAAATATATATCCGAAAGCCTGGAGTATGTTGCTCCAGGCTTTTTTGATATATTGCAATTCTCGTTATTCTTTTTTAATACGCAGATAGGCTTCGATTAAGCCATCCAATTCGCCATCCAAAACGGCGAGCGCATTGCCAACCTCAAAACCAGAGCGATGGTCTTTTACCAATTGGTAGGGGTGCAGCACGTATGATCTGATTTGGCTGCCCCATTCTGCTTTCTGATAGGCGCCGCGAAGATCTGAGATATTTTGGTCAGCTGCGATTTGTGCCAAATCGAGCAAGCGCGCGCGAAGCACTCGCATGGCGTTTTCACGGTTCTGCATTTGTGATCTTTCGTTTTGGCAGGTAACCACAATACCCGTCGGCAAATGTGTAAGTCGAATTGCGGTGGCGTTTTTTTGAACATTCTGCCCGCCAGCACCGGACGACTTAAAAATGTCGATTTTGATATCATCAGGGTTGATGACTACGCTTGGGTCTTCCTGGACCGCTTCTGGGAGAACTTCAACCTGAGCGAAAGAAGTGTGGCGGCGATGCGCCGAATCGAATGGTGATAGTCGTACCAGGCGGTGTACCCCTTTTTCTGCTCTGAGGTAGCCGTAGGCAAAGGGACCGTTGACAGCGATACTTACAGTTTTTATTCCTGCTTCTTCGCCTTCAGTCTGGTCGAGAATTTCCGTTAAAAAACCCCGTTGTTCACACCATCTCAAATACATGCGCTCCAGCATCGCTGCCCAATCCTGCGCGTCTGTACCGCCCTCACCGAGGTTTATCGTCAGCAGGGCATTGCCGCGGTCATACTTACCGCCGAGGAGCACTGCCAACTCAAGCTCGTTAACTTCAGCGCTTATACTGGCTACCTCTGCTTCCAGATCGGGTTGAAGCGATGTGTCACCAATTTGTGCCAGCTCAATTGAATCGAGGATGCGTTTTTCAAGTTTTTTCCACTTGTCCACATCCGCGCGCAGATCTGAAAGATTTTTCATCACGTTTTGTGCCAGCTTTGGGTCGTCCCACAGCCGCGGGTCTTCGCTGGTTTTTACCAGTTCGGCGATTTGTAGTTCTTTGGCAGGAAGGTCAAAGACGCTCCAGGAGCGAGTGGACTGAAGCGAGGTTGGATTGGAGTGTGGTGATAAGTTCTTCCATGAGGTTTACCCTTATTGATTATAAATAATGCCTTTGACGAATTCATTCCGGTCAAAAGGAACCAAGTCTTCGGGTTTTTCGCCTAAGCCGGCATAATAAATGGGGAGCGAGAGTTCTTGCTGGATGGCAAATGCCATACCGCCACGGGCGGAAGAATCGAGTTTGGTGAGGATCACCCCGTTCACATTGACCGCTTGTTGAAAAGCTCGCGCCTGGTGAAGTGCATTTTGTCCCGTAGTGGCATCCATCACCAATAGTGTGGCGTGCGGTGCACCGGGCAGTGCTTTGGCGGCGACACGGTGAACTTTTTTTAATTCCTCCATCAAGTTATAGCGTGTGTGTAAACGCCCAGCCGTATCGATCAGTACAATATCCATTTTTCGTGAAACAGCCGCTTGGATGGCGTCAAAGGCAACCGCGCCAGGGTCGCTGTCGGGTTGCCCGGCAATTACTGGCAGGTTGAGTCTCTCTGCCCAGACCTGGAGTTGATCAATGGCTGCAGCGCGGAAGGTATCCGCGGCAGCGAGCATGACTTTTTTTCCTTCTTTCGCGTAGATATAACCCAATTTAGCTGCTGTTGTCGTCTTTCCAGAGCCGTTGACGCCTACGAGTGTGATCACCGCAGGGTGATGATTATCAATATCGAGTTGGGCGGCAGGAAGGAGGAGTGCGAGCAAAATATCTTCCAACGCTTTTTGAAAGTCTTCGGTCTTTGTGATACCCTGTTGGCTTACCGCGCTGATCAGTTGCTCTGTGACCAGCTGACTTGTTTCAACCCCTAAATCGGCGAGAATCAGGAGTTCTTCAAGTTCATCCCAGGTTTGTCCGTCAATTTCAGAGCCGCCAAAAACGGTGATAATTTTACCGAGGGTGGCTTTACGGGTTTTCTCAAGGCTTTGACGCCATTTATTAAGTAGATCGCTCATGAGGTTGGATTATAACATGCCGATGTGGGATTATCAGCCGCGCCTGGCTGCCAACTGACCACAGCCAGCTTGAATGTCGATTCCGCGGCGCAGCCTGATGGTGCAGGGGATACCGGCTTGATCAAGCACTTGCTTAAACTCTCGAGCGCGCTCCAATGAGGTTGCCTGACCAGCATAATCAGCGGTTGGATTAAGCGGAATCAGATTCACATGGCAAAGCAACCCCTTGATCAGGAGAACAAGTTCTTGGGCATGCGCGGGAGAGTCATTGACATCCCTAATTAACGCCCATTCGAAAGTCAGACGGCGGTTGGTGCTGGCAACATAGTCGCGGCAAGCCGCCATTAACATCTCGAGGGGGTATTTGCGATTGATAGGTAATAGAGAGGAACGCAGCGGGTCATTTGCTGCGTGCAGGCTGATGGCGAGATTCACTTGAGATTTTGCTTCACTGAACTTGCGAATCGCCGGCACAATTCCAACAGTTGAAATGGTGAAGCGGCGCTGGCCGAGGTTCATTCCCTTTGCGTCATTTAATCGCTGAATGGCTGTGATCACGGCCTCATAATTATGAAAAGGTTCGCCCATCCCCATGATGACGATATTGGTCACTTTACTGCCATCCAATGCCAGTTCACGTGCAAGATGAATGACCTGTTCGATGATTTCACCGCTGCTGAGGTTGCGTTTAAACCCCATCTGCCCAGTTGCACAAAAGACACAGCCCATGGCACAGCCAGCCTGCGAAGAAATGCACAGAGTATTGCGCTCATCATAATGCATGATTACAGACTCAATCGAAGCGCCATCAGGCAGAGCAAACAAGGTTTTGATCGTTTCAGCGTCTGATGATTTCAACTGGTTTTCTATGCTGAGCCGTGAAAAGCTCATATCGCGTTTCAATTGTTCGCGGATTGGCTTAGGCAGCGTGGTGATTTCGTCAGGATTGGTTACGAAGTTCGTGTAGGCAGCCGCCCATAATTGACTGACGCGATAGGCAGGCTCATCAATCGACTGGAAATACTCCAGCAGTTGGCTATGGTTCAGATCGTAGAAGTAAAGATTATCTGTCATTTAAAAGGGTGATCAGCGAATCGAGATCTTTAATGATTATATCCACAGAGGGTTGATAGGCTTCCGCTTCTGCCCGAGTGGCAATTCCCGAGAGTACAAGGGCAGTTGGGCAGCCCACTACTTGAGCACCGAGTATGTCTGTTTCAAGGCGGTCACCGACGACGAGTGTTTCTGCAGGGGTGGTCTGGAGCCTTTCCAGCGCGAATTTGTACAGCGTCTCACTGGGTTTTCCGGCGACAATTGGTTTGACATCCGTGGCGATCTCGAGCGCGCCGATGAGAGCCCCGGCTCCCGGGATTAGCCCGGCGGGGGTGGGGTAGGTGCGGTCTGTATTGGTAGCGTAAAAAGGAACGTTTGCCCTCACAAGCAATGTGGCGCGCTTGAGTTTTTCGAAATTGATACAGCGATCCATGCTGGCGATAACTGCGAGGCAATTTGTTTCAGCGTGATAGAAACCAGCCTGCTGCAATGCTTCGGTCAGACCCATCTCGCCTACGATAAATACCGGTCCGCCAGCGGGGAACCTCTGCTTGAGGAGGTAGCTCACTGCGATGGAAGAATTGACGATTTTTTCAACCGGCACATGCGCGCCAAAACCGGCAAGTTTTTGCACATATTGTTGTGCCGTGCGCGTGGCATTGTTGGTTGCCAGCATGTAGTCCAACCCACTTGATTCTATCCTCTCGAATATCCTGGGTAAATCGCCGATTGGCTCGGATTCTCGCCAGAGCACACCGTCCATATCGAGGATTAGCGCTTTTAACTGATGGAATTTGTCTTTATGCATGTTTCCTCAATAAATAAGCCGGACAGCGAATGCCACCCGGCTTGAAGCGTGTGATTTTTCTCAGTGCTGCGGGGGTGCCAATACCTGATCTACCAATCCATAATCCACAGCCTGCTGGGCATCCAGATAGAAGTTCCTGTCGGTGTCGTGTTCGATGGCTTCCAGTTTCTGTCCAGTGGATTCAGCCAGGATGTTATTCAACCGGGCTTTGAGGCGTAAAATTTCACGCGCCTGGATTTCGATGTCTGAAGCTTGGCCTTCAGCGCCACCGAGCGGCTGGTGCATATGGATGGTGGCGTGCGGCAGCGCATAACGCTTGCCTTTGCTTCCTGCTGCCAATAACACTGTACCAAAAGAAGCGGTGACACCAACAGCAACTGTGCTGATCTTATTGGGGATCATCTTCATCGTGTCGTAAATTGCCAGCCCTGAATAGATTTGCCCGCCAGGCGAGTTGATGTACATTTGGATGTCAGCTTCAGGATCTTCGCGGCTGAGGACTAATAATTGTGCGACAACTGCATTGGCGACCTGGTCGTCAATCGGAGTGCCAACAAAGATGATGCGCTCACGGAAGAGCAGAGAGTAAATATCAAAGGCGCGTTCTCCACGGCCAGATGATTCAATAACCATTGGGATTACATTTTTAAAATCAGGGATGCTCATTTTTCCTCCTCTTGATTTGCAGCGGTTGTTTTTCTGGTTTTTTTAACCGGTGCAGTATCATTTAATTCTTCTGGTTTTTCACCAGTGTCAGTTTTCTTTACGGTTTTCTTTGCCTTTTTTACCGGCGTCGAATCTGCTTTTTCTTCAGTGTTTTCTGGTTTTTCGAGGTTATCTGTGGCAATATCACGTAAGTAGGCGAAAACTCGTTTGCTCATCGCGCGCGAAGCTGCTTCATAAGTGATTCCGTTGAGATAGGATTTGTTCTTAAGCTGCTTTTCAAGTTCTTTTGGACCCGCAGATTGTTGCAACTGGCTTAGGATTCCGGTGACTTCAGCCTGAACGGCTTCATTGTTAATTTTCACGGCTTCTGACTTTGAAAGCTGGTTTACCACCAATGACCGCAACAGGTTCTTTATTGCAGAAGGTTTAACTTCTTCTTCAAGCCACGCATCTTTTTCTTTGTTTATGGTCTTCAGATAAACATCCAATTCCATTTTCTGGTGCGAGAGGTCATGGGTGATCTTCTCGACGAGGTGTTCGATTTCATGATCAAGTACCTGCGGTGGATATTTGATGGTTGCGCCTTGCACCACCTCATCAAGCAATTCGTCATAATATTTTTCATCATATTCTGCTGTCTGCTGATCTTGGAGTTGTTTTTTCACGGCTTCTTTAAGCTCGTCAACAGATGCGAATTCTCCGAGCGTTTTGGCGAACTCTTCACTTACTTCAGGCAGTGTAAGCTTCTTAATGTTTTGCACTAACACATTGAACTCAACGGCTTTACCACGCAGCCGTTCATAGGGAGAATCTTTAGGGTAGGTGTAATTAAACTGTTTCGTATCGTTGGCAGCCAACCCGACGAGATTGTCGCCGAAACCTGGGTAGGGGTAAGCATTGATTTCGTTGTCTCCTTCACCAATCACCAGCTGAATTGGTGTATCTTTGAGCAATTCTGGCTGATCGTCGTCGCCTGGTTTGAGTAAAGTGGCGTTCACCATGGCGTAAACCAGATCACCAATCTCAGCGGGGCGTTCAACAGGCTCGGCAGTGGCGTAGGTGCGGCGCAACCGGGTGATAAATTCGTCAACTTGTTTGTCTGTAACGTCTTCAGGGTTGTAGGGTTTACGGATTGCGAGATAATTTTCAAGGTTTACTGTCGGTTCAAGCGGAATCATGAACGTGAATACGAGAGGGTCGCCTTTCTCAACGTTCTCCAGAGTGCCAGGGGCGGCTGGCTCAATTTTTGCTTCTACGAGGATTTCAGGGTAGACGGCATCCATCATCAGCTCGATAGCCTCATCTTCGATGGCAGGTTCGCCATAGAGGCGTGCAATGACATCATAAGGTGCTTTACCTGGTCTGAAGCCGGGAATTTTCGCTTTGCTGGCGATATTTCTGGCGGCTCTACCCTTGTATTGAGTCAGCTCAGCGGGTTCAAACTCTGCAACGATTTTTGCCTGGTGGTCTTCACGCGTTTCAATATTTAGTTTCAAGGTCATCATCCTCTGGTTCTTTTTCTATTGGGAGCAATTGTACGAAGGCAATTAACTTCAGCCTGATAAGAATCGCTTCCTTTGGCTCTAATGGCGCAAAGCGCCAAAAATCCTTTGCAATTATACTCAAAATCATCCACTTAAGCGTTCTAAATCATCCAACCGCCAAATTTCTTACAGGATTCTTATATCCTCATAAAGCTGCGGAGTGTTCGGCAGGTACAGGATTGTAAACACGAGAATGGTGAGTGGGGAAAGCGGGACTTGAACCCGCACGCCTTGCGGCACATGATCCTAAGTCATGCCTGTCTGCCAATTCCAGCATTTCCCCAGCGCGGCCATATTATAAGCGTTGGCAGTGACAGCGTCAATAATGGAATATAATCATGGATTGTTCTTCAGTTCATAATGCCTTCAAGGAGAAAACCCATTGTCGAAAATATACTCACCAGATTCAGCGGGCAAAGACCGCACCAGGCTTTCAAAAACCATCGTGCTGGCATTACGCGAACTGATGAAACAAACAGAACCGGATGAAGTCACCAGAGACATTACGGCATATTTGATTGTCTCTTTGGAAGAAATAGCAGGAAACATAGATGCTTCAGTGTCAGCGTGGGAAAAAAGAGGCTATTGGGTGAAAGCAGATCGCTTTCGATTGGAATGGGAATGGGCAAGTGTGATCGCCTCCGAACTGCGCACTGCATTAGCAGGAGAGGATTGGGGGACTATTGCCAGGCTTGCTGTAAAAATTGCGCAAAAACTCAATAATGTGGTTGTGCCTGCCAGGCACCGCATGGGAACGCCGTGGGTGGGAGCGGCGCGTTTGCTGAAATAAGACAGGCTTCCGATTCAATCGGAAGCCTGTCTTCTGACAGAACTGTCTCTTATTTGGATTTAAGGATGACACGGGCATCAGCCACGCGCAAGCCTTCACCTTCACTGTAGAGTAAGATGGGGTTGGCATCAGATTCAGCAATTTCATCAGCCAGCTCGTAAATCATGTTGGAATATTTAACAACCGTTTCTGCCATGGTTTTGCGATCTCGAGGTGCTTCACCGCGAACGCCAGCCAGGATCGCTGCACTCTTGATCTCACCGATCATTTGCTCAGCTTCAGCCTGTGAAACCGGGGTAACGCGGAAGGTGACATCCTTGAGGACTTCGACGAAGATACCGCCCAAACCAAACATCACAGTAGGTCCAAAAGCCGGGTCGTTGACTGAGCCCAAGATAACTTCGGTACCCCAAGGCGCCATTTCCTGAACAGCGACTCCATGGATATCGGCGTCAGCCTTGTAGGCTTTGGAATTTTTTAGGATGGTGTTGTAGGCGTCACGAGCGTCGGCTTCGCTCTTGATATTAACTTTCACACCGCCGGCATCTGATTTGTGAAGAATATCAGGGGAAACAATCTTCATCACGATCGGGTAACCGATTTGCTCACAGAGTTTCACTGCCTCATCTTCGCTTTTCGCCAGACCAATTTTTGTGGTTGGCAATCCGTAGGCTTCAAAGACTTTCTTGGCTTCGATTTCAGTCAATGAGCTGCGTCCATCTGCTCGCGCAGCGGCAATAATCTTTAAAGAGGCTTCTTTGGCTTTACCATCGGTTGAAACACTTGCAGATTTCTTGTTTTCCTGTAAGCGTGAAAATTCGCGTAATGCCGCCATGGCGTTTACAGCTACGTCGGGGGCGAAGAAGGCAGGAATTCCATTTTCAACCAACCAGCCGATAGCCTGATCAGATTTTTCTCCGCCGACGAATGAAACGGTTACGGGTTTGTCCTTCATGCCGCTTTCATCAACTGCGCGCTTGATGCTTTGAGCAATTTCGCCGGGGTTGGTCATGGCAGTTTCGCAATATAAAACAACCACGCTATCTGTCCAATCACTCTTAATGGCAAATTTCACGGTTTCGTAATACCACTCGGTACCGGCCATACCCGTCATATCGACCGGGTTCTTGGCTGAACCGAACTCGGGCATGTGCTTCTTCATTTCAACCTGAAGATCCTCAGGAGCAAATTTGAGAGGAATGCCGAATCGTTCTGCCGCGTCGGTTGCCAGTACACCGTTACCACCACCATTGGTGATGATGAGCATATTGTCGCCCTTCATTGGGGGTTGTGTGGAAAGGGCGAGACCTCGGTTGAACAGATTCTCGAGATCAGAGGCTTCGATGACGCCAGCCTGTTTGAACGCAGCGTTGTATATCTTCGCTCCGCCGGCGAGTGAGCCGGTATGAGAAGCGGCAGCAGCAGCGCCGTGAGCAGAAACACCAGATTTCAATGCGATGATGGGCTTTGTAGATTTTTTGGCGGCATCTATAAATTTGCGGCCGTCACGCATTCCCTCAACGTAGAGGGAAACACAAGAGGTCTCATCATCATCCTGGAACCATTCGATAAGATCAGCAAAATCAACATCAGCCATATTGCCGATGGAGATCATTTTTTCGTAGCCAACTCG
>WPCI01057717.1_pt1 | contig 16609 bp, 22 predicted proteins | sample 5399871 | NCBI WGS metagenome assembly WPCI01 (sample SAMN12869469, study PRJNA574797) | sludge metagenome | isolation source: wastewater treatment of pH7 | place: China:Beijing | collected 2019-05-20
ATTACAATTCCTGTAATTACAAAGTATAGCGCCATAAATATAATTTGTTTCTTGGCCGAGTTATAAGTTAGGACATTCACACATTTTTCATCTCCTTTCCTATTGCTTTAACCAAGCAACATCTTCATCTGACCAACCAGGCGGTTTGCCATTTGAGAAAGGATTTTTTGGATCAACAGGTTCTAACAGTAATTCATCATCTTTCAATGTTTTAGAGCCAATTGTCCCGTACATATATGCATATAAATTTAATGGTTGTGTTACCTCAAAGTTAACCTTATTAACACCTATAGGGAGTACTGATGCTATTAAAATATTGTATTCTCCCAGGTCTGTCCAAATCGGAACATATAACTTTCGCTTCCCATCTTTTATTGCATTCTTAATACGTGGATCATGGTCTTTCACTTGCTGATCCGTGAATAAATCACCTGTTTTTTGTTCTACATTGATATGTGGCAATTCAAAAGTAAAATCAGTGTTCCTTTTATCTGAACTAATATTTTTCTTCGTTTCCTCCAGAGGAACAAGGATATTTACATCTTTTTTCTCATAATTCAAATGTGAATCAATTATTTTCTTATCAACTAAAGCTTCTACTTTAACATCATAAGGAACTGCTAATTCATTGTTATAACTGGCTTCTGTTTTCAATTCAAAACCGTAACCAGTTTTTTGTTTAGGCAGCTGTTTCAACGGGACTGTAAGTGTTTCATAGAAAACTTCCATTTCTTTTCCGACTTCACGTTCCGTCATAATAACGCCTTTATACTTTAACTCAGGAGATTCTTTAGCATTTGCCTTTACAGTTTCTTCGGAAGACGTATAACCATCTGTATCTACTTTGCCTTTCCCATCTACGATAAGAATAGATTCTTTATTAACTTTTTCAAATCTAACCTCGTAGTTTCTCTTATTATTTTTCTTTAAAAATTTAGGATCAACCTTGAATTTTATTTCCTCCGGTAATTCCTCAATTTTATATATTTTACTATCTACAATTTTTTGGTCAGCCTTGTCATATAAATTGACTGCTACCTTCTCTGCATTTGAATCCTCATACAAAATGTCCTTATCTAACCGTACTGTTACTGGAAGACCACTCTCCGCAGGTGCGGTATCAATTCTTATTTTTCTAAGCCCCAAATTCGCATCTGCTACGATTGTATATCTTACCTGGTTAGACACCGGTGATAATTTATAATCTACAGAAGTATTAACAACTGTTTTACTTACATATTGATCACCAAATTCATTATTGTATGTACCTAATACAAGATTCATTTTCACAACATCACTGCTACTTAATGAATCATTTATATACAGTAGAATAGACTTCACTTTTGATAGATCCTGCTCTCCGGTATACTTGTACCAACCCTTTGAGTTTAAATCAATTTTGTTTGGATTATTTGATTCGACAAAGCTATTATTTAGCCATATTTCAACATTCTTGTTATTGGGATTATCCAGGGTTAATTGTTTTAAGAAAGTTATACCATTAAAAGCAGAACCATTTTCATCCTTATTTCTTGGAACGTAAGTTAATGCTTTTACATGTGCTTCATCCTTAATTGTGGTATATGGTTGCACACCGATTTTATAATCACTATTTCGCTTCCCCATTACCTTTTCAATTGTTTGACTAACACCAACCATACCAATCTTTACAACTGAAATATTCCTAGAGCTTGTTCGGAATTTTTCATGCCTTGTATCTAATGAACTACTAATTGTACTATCAATTGTTAAACCAACCTGATTTCCTTGCTGCAACAACACGGGGTTAATACTTGTATCAAACTTTAACTTTTTAAGTGACGTATTCCCCCTAGTAAGCGTGTCGTACCAAAATAAATAGCTTGTTCCATCATCCTTCTTTTCAATCTTAGGCTCAATATCCTTATCACCATATTTAGCCGATCCAATCACATAATCAAGACCTTTAGGAAGTTTCACTTTCATTTCTACTTTTTCATCTAAAGAATTAAAATCCGTTGTTTCAGGCATTTTAATTAGATTATCTACAGTAACATTTACGTTATCCGAGCTGTAATAAGTAGTTTTATTTGTTTTTACTTCACTACTAACTTCACCATTAATAATCCCTAATGTTTCAAAATTTATAGTACCTCCTACAGGTGATTGTATCTTTGTTAAGTAACCATTTTCATCATATTCAGTGTAATTGTTGTACTTCCCATCTCCACGAATACGATATTTTGTTTTCCTGTCAGCTGTTGGATATATATCTGCCGCAGTTACAACTATATTTGGTGTACCCTTTTCATTCACACTTCCGATTTTTTTCGTTTTCACTTTTAAACGAATATATCGTGCGTATACTTCACCATCGCCAAGCACATCATTAACATCTTGCTTAATAGCACCGATTTCTCCATGCTTTATGGCTTCATCATATGTTTCATACCAATCAAATTCATCTACCTGCTTTTGAGTCAGACTTTCAAATGAATTATCAACTTTCTTTGGAATACCATAAGCACCTGTATGTTCCGAACCATTATGAATCCATTTCCCTGTAGGTGTCGGATAGCCATGATTTTTAAATTCTTTTATCGCACTTTCACCATATTCTTTTGTTAAAAAGAACGAATCTGTATTCCACTTATAAATTACAGTTGTTCCACCTTCAGTAACTGCCCGAACATTTAAATCTGCTACTATTTTTACATCCTGGCCAAGAATTATTGTTGGATCTCCTTTAGATACAATATTATACCCAATGTTTGGTGTACCAAGTTCTTTCCCTTCAGCTGAATGAATCGAGGTCTGAATGGAATAATTCCCAGCAGGATTATTTCTTTCATTCAATGTTCTTGTAGCTTTAGTACTATATGGAATTACATTCCCATTACTATCTTCATAAGAATCAACAGTAACGTTTAAATAGTAGAAAACATTATTTGGCTTATTGATCGTATTATTCTTCCTTAAAGGATAATACTCATTTGGCGTATGAATTAAAAATCGAGTAACTGAGAATGCTTTGTCATTCTTCCCAAAAGAAGCTATTGTTTTAGTGTTTGATCTCATTATTGGAAAAGTTGAACCAATAATGTAATTACTAACACTTCCCTCATAAGTTACATTATTTTTTTTGATTTCAGGTTTTGCTATTTGTGTTACACCGCTATCCCATACGCTATTAATCGTATAACTATCAATATCACTAGAATTCCATTTCTCCTTAGGAATATATGATTTAGCTGTACTTGAATGAACTGTTCTTACATCCGAATAACTGGTCATTCCCAAATCAAAACTCTCGGTATTTTGTTGCGGAGTTTTTGTTGTTACATCATCTACAGCTTGATAGTTAAATATTTTTATAGGTGTATCTTTCCCTTCGAAATCTAATTTTTCTTCTCCTAATCCCATCGTATCCCAGGTTACTTTCCCACTAAAATCAAAATGATAATTGATTTTACCACTAGGAAATGTAGCACCACGTAAATCTCCACGATTAGGTAAATTATTTATATAGAAATCTAAAGTTACTGGGAATATTTGCGAACGATCATCTTTTCCTGCATCCAAGTTGTAACCCGAATACCATAACTTAGTTACCCCTGTCCCAACATAACTATCAGTAATACGTGCTTTAACATTAACCTTTCCTGACGTAGTAACTGAATTAATATTTTCAAATGATTGTTCTACTTTTTCATTTGAAATATCCTTACCATCTACACTCATTACTTGAATCTTGATGTTTGGTTTTAACTTAACCCCATGCTCTGCCCCTTGTACCTCAACAGTAATAGGAATCATTAAAGAGTTACCCGTTTCTTTTAACGTGTATTCCATATCAAACGAAACAACACTCTTCTCTAGATCCTCTTTACCTCCAAGAGAAAATTTAGCATTGACACGTTTGTTTGTAATTCCATTTTCCAGTGTACCTGTAATTTTCATCTTAATATTTTTTAACTGCTCGTTTTTTTTCGGATTAATTGTCACTTTCAATGGATATGTTACTGTATCAAACGTTCTTACAATGCCATTATTTGGGCTAGAATCATTACCTGCTTCATCGTTCGAATCAAAAGGTTCTGTCCCATCTACAATATCTGAAGGCTTAATAAAGGCTTCAAAATCAAACAACTCACTACCCTTTTTACCATTTGCTACAACTACCTCGTTTGGATTAGTTCCCGTACTCTTCAAATCCGCTTTTTCTTGCAGCACAGTCACATCGTTTGTTTTGTTCTCTTGAGCCTGTTTCTGATCCGATGTATTTTCTGCATGTCCAATTGATACGAAGTCGGCCAAGCTTCCAAACAGAAGCATAACAACAAATAATAAACTAAATGACCTTCTAAACCACAATCGTATTCCTCCTCTCTTTACAACCATGAGGATCTATCCCCATATGAGAGAGAATAAGTAGTTGGACTTCTCACTTTTTCTTTCATAATAACCTCCCTTTCATTCGAATAATAACGACATAGCGCTATGTTTTTAAATAAAACTAAAAAGCCTACCATATATTTGATAGACTTTTGATTTTTATTTAAATCGCTTGTAATTTAATTCTTGCTCTTAATCCTGGTACTTTTAATGGATCAAGCTTCATTAACTCGTCTATAAACACGAATTCTTTTTCCAGGAGTACTTCTGCTGCATCTATTGGATACTCTTGAACTCCATCATCCAAAACAATTCTTTTATTTCTAGAATAAAAAAGGAATCCATAAGTATAATCCTCATGAATTCCTTCATTACAAACTTTCATTGTAGTCCTCCATATTTAATTGTTATTTTGCTCAGAGATTTTTTTACACCCTTTCGGTTTACCCTGTTCATCTAGTCTAATTGTCATTCCACCATATGTAACATTTCCAACAAATTTATTTCTATATAAATACTCACACCCTGTCTCTTTATCTACAAAAACCTTAATACCTTCTTTCTCACTTGAAATCTCTTGTACAGCTTCAGAATCCCCTGCTACCGGCTTATCAACATCTACACAACCAACAAGCCCTATAAGAACAAATCCTAATAATAATTTTTTCATATTATTTCTGCTCCTTTATGATCTTGTTAATTTTTACTGGTTCATACATTTCTAGTTCTTCATTTTTACTATCTACTTCTTGGGTTTCAAAAATAAGACTATAATTCTCACCATTAACTTGCACCTTACAAGTTAAATCCTTTTCTATCCAAAAATCTTCCGTATTAGCGTTTAACTCTACTTCTACTTGTCCAAGTAAATATTTTTGTATACCAACTATTTTGAAATATTTACTATTAATATTTAATTCTTTTTCAACCATCTTTTCTGCTATTTTTATATTTTCTTGAGTCTGTTCACTCTTTATAGCATTCATCTTATTAGTCTTATCCATATAATAATTAATACAAATTCCTAAAAACACTATGAATCCAACAACAAGTGTAATCATGCCTATACTTTTAATTAATCCCTTTATTGATCTTGTATTCTTCTTTGTTTGCGAATCCATGCTACTTACCTTCTCGTATTTCTTTATTAGCTTGATCTCTTCTTCGCTGCCATTCTTGTTTTTTATAGAACAGTTTTATTGCTTCTTCCCAATACGTATATTTGCAATCTGTTTCTTTGATTTTCATAATTAAGCTACTCCTTTACTTTTTAATAACTCTATTAATTTCCTTTTCAACTGGCTCTTTAGCTATTTTCATATTCTCTTGAGTTTGTTTAGATTTTTTGTTTTCAGAATTAGTTATCCCCCTCTTCCCATTCCCAGACACAAACCACACTATAATACTCATAATGAGCGCCATTACTTCATAAATTATGTCAAATCTAGACCACCACACTATAAACCCAATAAACCCTATAACGACACATGCTACAATGAATGATAGCCAAATATAAAGTCGGTATTTCCTTATAAATCCCTTCATAAAATCACCACCCATATAAAAAACACAAAAAGAACAATAAGTTAGCCATACAACTATCCTTACTCCTTCTTTCCACATTCTAATTTTTTCATTGTTGCTGAACCCGAACCTGTACTACTAGAGCTATACGTGTAAAGATAATTACAATCTTGTACCTTATCATGTAAAATGATTACCTCTTGTAAGGCTGTATTGCGAGGATCTAGTCCTTGTTTACCATCATCCACAATATGAGCTTCTACAACTTCTATTCTTGATTCCTTATTTCGCTCTTTATTTGTAATCTTAATTTCACCTAGTTCATAATTCTCTTCAGTGTTTGTAACTTCTTTATTTTCACTTGTAGCAGTCTTTTCTTTCTCCGCTGCCATAGTACTTGTATTAGTAGAATTCGAACAACCTACTAAGCTATATAGCGCCATAGCGTACATTAAACTAATTAATGTTTTTTTCTTATTCATATCTCCATCCCCACTTCCCTAATTTCATAAATTGGCTTTCCTTTTTTGAGATTAATTACAAACAAAACATACTGATTAACACCTAATATGCTTTGTTTATAGCTAATCTGACCAATAAAAAAGAGCAGCCAATTAAGGATCTGCTCTTTTTTACTAGTTTTATAATTTATTAATCTTTACTAGAACTTAATCGCAACTTGAACCACCATCATAACCTGAACTACCTGATGAATAATCTGAACTAGAACTACTATAATTTGAACTACTAGAAGAAGAACAATCATTATCATTCCCTGTTGAATAAATTGAACTTCCTAATGCAATATCTAAAGCACTGTTATCGCTTGCCATACTATTAGAAGAACGAGTAGATCCATTATATGACCGTGTTGAACTCCCTTTACCTCTCGTTCTATTAGTGTTTTGTTTACTCGAATTAGTAGAAACATTTTTATTTTGGTTAAATACTCGCTTCATCATATCTCTATCCCCTTTTTCATATTGATTTGGTTTATCCTTGCTATGATCAATTGCATAAACAGGATTCTGATTTATATCATCTTTTTGTATGTTGATTTTTGGATGATCGTCTTTTGCTTTTCTATATCTCTTAATTGCTCTCTTTTTCTTGAAAATAACTATAAGTCCTATAATGTATCCTATCCAGAAAACAGCAACAAGAATATAATCAAAAAACATTTTTGAAATGGTGGTTAATAATTTATTCTCTTCACCACCTAATTGCATTATTTCTTCCATCATTGGTTCTAAAACCCACATTAAAAGCGTATAAACACTTAACATCCATAAAGATTTCCATATATCATTGATTTCTCTTTTTAGCTTATCTATCTTGTATTCCCTTCCTGCTGCATTCAAAACATCCACTCCTTTTACTGACTTTGTATTAGAGCATTTGCTACACGAAAGCAAAAATGACTTCCCAGGGTTTCGTGTAATTTCTCATTCATCCATAAGATTTCTTCTAAATCACCTTTAACATGTAAGGCATCCCCAGGCTCTTTCATAATCGCTTCTTCTTCATAAACATTTCCATTCACTTCCGCTTTTAATTTCCAGCCTGTTTCCGTAATTTTAATTGTGACTTCCTTGTTCATGATTCCCCTCCTTGTTTAGTGATGTAATTTGCTTAAATTCCTTAAAACCAATGATTTTTTCATTTGAATCAAAATCAAATGCTATCTTATAAATCCCTGTATTTGTTGTCACTTTGTAATATTGCGTTTCTAAAATAGGTTCTATTAAAATATCTGTAATTGGCAACTTAAACTTTTCTGTTAACAATTCATTTTGTTTCTTTTCATTGTATTTAATTCGCTCTGCTACCATTTCAGTTTTTAGTTTGTGTTCTTCATTCATTTCGACTATACGAAAATACCCGCACACTATTAATCCAATCAAACTCCCTATCATTACAAGTGCTATAATTATTCTCCATTTTTCTGATAATTCAAGATTTATGCATAATGCGAAAACCGATAAAAAAAATAAAAATATTAATATATTTAATGCAATAGAATTAAACAACATCTACTCCCTTCACACCCTTCCCAAAACAAGTAGGGCATGTGAGCTTAATACCATATTCATGTGGCTCATATCCGAATGAACCTTCTTTTATTATGTAATTTTTACCGAATATGAAACCTTTGCCCTGGCACTTCTTACATTTTCTATTTTTCTTCATTTTCTTTATCTCCAGTTGTCGGATCAATATGTTCCAAATGTTCATGTTCGGCTGTACCATGGAAAGTGCCAGTAAAAATATGCCCTTGCTGTCTACTGTTTTCAAAAGTATCAATGAGAAGATGACCTTTTTCTCCCCTTATTTCAATAATCTCGATTAACGTTTTTTCACTAGCAGCACTTGATTTTCCCTCACTAGATAATCCAAAGATTAAACGTTCATTTTCCTCTTTTTTATTCACGTCAATACCTCCTGGTTTCTTAAAGAAGCTATAACAAAAGAGCAGTCCCTTTAGGATCTGCTCTTTTACAACGCCAATTCAACCTGCAAAATAGTCTTTTTTTGTTAAGTTCCCAATATCACCGTAAAATTTAACATAAACATTTGAAGCATCACTTATTTTTTGGCTAAACTTTACTTCAAACTGTTTTTCATTTATCCATTTAAAATTAACAGGTGTACTGGCAATAAAATTATCATATAGAAACACATCATATTCTCCAAAACGTACTATCCATTCTTTTTTATTTAACGCATCGATTTTTATTTCAGCTGTATTTATGTTTGTTTTTCTTCCTAAAATGCCAATATCTATTTTAACTGCGACAAAATCTTGAAGCTGTTTGATTTTTTCTAAGGCATACAAGCAAATCTCAATAGGTAACCTATCAAAATCCTTCTTACCATATACTAAAAATTCAATAGGATCTATCTTTTTCTTTTTAAACATGTTCTGCACCTCTCCTTGTTTAAAATGTTTTAGATATACATAAGAGTGGAGATAGCACGAAATATAAGGAGAAAGGGGAACATATAAAGACTATCTCCACTCTTACATACACCTACTAAAAAAAGAGCAGTCCCAGGGATCTGCTCTTTCACACAAAATTATTGCACTTCATAATCAATAAACATCACATGATCACGAAACACTTCAAATTGCTCTACTTTATCACTAACTTCTTCAAATTCATCTTTATTTTCTTTTCTCATTAATTCAAAAATAGCGTGTCCAACACCCTGAAAAAATTTAGTGTTAATAATCGTACTTGCTTCCTCAACACTTTTTGCGTTGACGATAGTCGATCTTCTTAAACCACTTACAAAATAAAATGTAGCAGCAATACTCATTACCTTTACCTCCAATTCAAATCATGCAAAAAGAGTTTACAAACAAAAAATATATTCAGTCTAATATCATGATAATAACCATTTTTTCAATTCCTATCCAGGTAAAAGTTATTAAAACCAAAACCAACAACCACAGACAAGCATCTTTTATAGATGCTTTGACGTTTTCCATTACTACATTGTCTTTCCTGTAAGAATCATGATGAATGAAAGCGATGCATCAAATAACAAAATCATTAAAACCATAAATGTTATCATAGCTGGAAATATCAATTGATCTCGGCCAAGCATATCCCCTTACCTCCCAATCCCCTACTTAATTATGACAATAAAAAAGAGCAGAATCATTAAAATGATTCCACTCTCACTATTACATTTTATTTAATTTGTTTTTTCGTACTTACGAGTTTTACCTTCAGCTATTTTTTTTAGGAAAGCTTCTTTATCATCAGCTGCTTTAAATTCTTTTTGGAAATTCTCCCAATAGTTATCTGATGATAAATCTACTCTTTTAGTAGAAATTCCATTCTCAGTAGGTGAAACTAAATGTTTTTCTCCACCATTAGCAAGTCGTAAAGGATCACTTTTACCAAACTTCTCTTTTAATGAAATTGATACTACAGCATATTTTCCAGCCTTAAATTCTGTTTCCTCTACTTTGTACAAAGCATATTCGTTTGGACGATCTTTACTACGATGCATCTTCCATTCGTTTTCTTCAACTATTTCTATGAATGTTGATCCATCATTTTCTTTATACTTTTCACCTTTTTTAAATGCTAGTGAATTATCACTACAACCCGAAAGTATTGTGATTATAAAGACACATAAAACCGATAATAATTTCATGTTTTTTAACATGGTCTCTTCTCCCCATTCTATTGATAGTAACCACATTATTATATCATCATATCAACATGTGAGACCCTTTTATTTTCATGGCGCTATAACACAATGGATCTCACTTTAAATGTACAACCCAATGTGTTTTTCGAACCAATGTTATATTAATCACTGTAAACGTATAAATTGCATTCATACTATTACAAAAAACGTTAATTTTTTCACCTAAACTATAACGTTCATCTAAGTCAAATAGACCAACGCTAATACTTTTACTCTTCAGGATTTTCCTTGCTTTTGCGTTAACATTCAGCTCACTCACCTCCAAGCTCTACTACTATTTCGAGCTAAATTTTCGTTATATAGTGAACAAATGACCTGTTGTGTATTATAGCGATAAAATTCCGATAAGACTTTAGCTGCTGAATCAAAAGTAATCATGTATTCAGTTAAACCAACTATATGAACCAATGGTATATTTGCGCTAATCAATAGATTAATACCAATATCCTTACAGCCAATTAATTGTTTTACGGCATCCATATACTTTTTAGTAAGACGATCAAATGCTGTAATAACTAAAATCTGCATCTTTTCTGATTCTCTACTTTCACCTAAATGCTTCTTGGCTCTTTTCAAGGCTACAATACAATCAGCTTCACTATCATATTTATTAAAATCTAAATGGCAGCTCACTACTTCGTTATGATCTAATGTATCTACCATTTCTTTCTGAAATTCTAAACCTAAATCATATTCTCCTACAACAAAATATCCCGTAGGATATTTCCTTTTTGCTGTTATAACACCTGCAATTTTTTTTACATACCTTTCACGGTGTTCCTTTCTCATTTTCTTACTCCCTTTAAATGCAGCTCGTATAATTTTTTCACAAGCTACCTCTTATACAATTTAATATTTGATCAGCTTAATTCTACATAAAACTCTTTTCAATCCTAAAATGATTAAAAATTAAAGGTCTATATTTATACATTTGCAAATGCAAGAAGGAGATTCTTCATTTAACAAAAGTGACGATTAGTCTCGTTTCGCCCACTCGCTAAAGGTATGATTGTACAGTCAATCGCTCAGGAATAATCCGTCATGGCGCTATGATCTAACTATGATCTAATGTACAGCAAACCTTTAAGTAATTTGTAGAGCTTGATGCCCTACAAGATAGACCACCACTAGTTGCTTTCTTACAAGCGGTACTTATGACCCTCAGGGTTTATTCGTGTATTTCTTCTCCCTCTTCACGAAATGGAGTGGCAAATAGTGGTCGTGGCACTCCCCCAGCATCTATATATAATTTTCAAAGGACAATCGGGATCATCTTAACTTAACTAAGAGAGTGTAATTATTTAATAGGATTAAATCCTCATAATGCCATCCCTTATCGATTCCAAAACTTCAAATGATCCCAGGTGCATTTAAATTTCATGCACAATTAAATGATCAAATATTGAATTATTAACTAACTTTATTTGCTTTTTTAACAAATTTAACTTCCATCAATTTAGCATTAGTTTTAGATTTTTTTGCTATTATAACGCCATAGCTGTTTCTTACGTATTTTATATACCTAAACATTCTAGCAAGGGGAATTTCACGCTTTCCCATTGGATCATACAGATTGCCATTATCCAATACGATATATTCTTGCCCTTGAAAAGTACTAATTGAATGAGCCTTTCTTACTAAAGCACCAGTATCCATTTCTTGTACAACTTTTAAACTATGTGTTTTTTTACTAAATTCTTTTGCACGCATAATCATCTTCTCCAATCTTTAATTTTTATATTTAACAGCCGATTTTCTCAGGACCAGCTGTCCATCTAACAACAAGTTTTTCAACTCAACCAAGAATCACATAACTCTTAAAACAAATTTCAAGGCGAGCATTATAAAATTTTCAATGCAGTCTACGGATAAAAAACAAAAAAGGCGTAAACTAATGTGCTTTAGTTTACGCCTTTTTCCTCATATCCGAAGAACCACTTCTTAAAGAATAACCGAACAAAATCAATAATATTTGCCAGTAAAATCGCGCAAGTATACCCTTGTATAAACACACGAAACAGTATAATATTATTGATGTTGCATCTAGTTATGCTTCATCAAAGTGGGCGGCCTTTCTAAAACACCTGATTTGTTTTAAGAAGGTCGAAAGTAATAAGAGCGCCAACTCTTATTGCTTTCTGCCCATGTACTATGTAATTGTTAGTAGTTCGCTTGTTAGATGTTCTTACAAACAATCTATCACAAACAAGATTACAACTATTGAACAATATCGTCAATCCATATTTTCTTAAAAATTGTAACATCTAACCAAATTACATATCATAAATCTTCGGAAAATCCTATGTTATCAGTACATCAGATAACTTGGATTTTTTTTTTGTAATTTTAAAATCACAAAAAAACAAACGTAATTTTAGAACACTTGTTCTTATTTTAACACTGTTTTCACATTTTGACGATAGTAAATTGCTTTATCCAGATATAGTTAATTACTTAAGGTTCAGGTAACAATCACAGTTTGTGAATTATTCACAAACCTTTCACGTATTTCGGATTCGATATTTAGGAAATATCCCTAAAAACAACGAATGCGATTGCCTCTATTGAGACAATCGCATTCAAATTATTTAAAGGTTACCCGATTCCACCACCGGGATCTCCCATTCTAACTAATAATTGTTCAGAATCTTTTTTAACTATATCGTTTGGTTGCTCTTTACTACCAACAGCAGTATAAATAATTCCTGCCGTAAGAACTATACTTGTTAATACAAATAATACTTTCTTCATATAGCACCACCCTCGTATATTATACCATTTTTATTAAATTCTACCACCATTTTTTTAGGGAACTTGCAATAGAACCTATTACCAGCGCACTCAAACAGCGCAATCGCCTTTTCAATTAAAGTAATATCATTCTTTGCTATTCCCAAATAACAATATTGCATTGGAGTTAAAAATCCATTTTTCTTTTCTAAATCATTAAGAATAGTAATTGCATTTTTGTAGTTCCCCTTAATAATCTCTAAAAGAGATTCCTCAGCAGGATGATATATTTTGATTCTATCCAAATCTTTTTTATTAACTAACTTAATAAATGCATACGTATTAAGGATTTCTTGTCGTCTTTGTTTCTCTCTCTCAAAGTAATATGGCTCTAATTGTTTCAGGGACTCTTTTATATACTTAGATGCACTTTCGTAGCAATCAAAAGTAAATGACTCCGCTAAATATACAAGAGCTGAAGCTCTTAACAAATTAAAACAACTCTCAGGATCTTCAAGTTCTAAAATCTCATGGCATGTACTTCTAAGATTTTCAAGTTTGTCCTGAACTAAGTATGCAAATGACAAGCACTCTTTTATTCTACCTAAATAAGCTGTTTTAATAAAAGTATCGGATATATCTTCAACTTTTGGTAGTAAGACGTCAGCATATTCGAATAACGAAGTATAAGTCTCTAAATCACACATAGTATAGCAAGTTAATATGCCATATAGTATCTTCATTTCCTTTGTTTTAATAACCTTGCTACCTTTACGATCTTCAAGCCTATCCAACAATTCTTGCTTCGCAATGACACCGCTGCTGCGCTGCCACACTAATTCATATACATATGCCCATTCTCGATTCATTGCAAGGGATGAATTCTTTTCCCGATCTACTATAAATTTTAATAACAGTAAATCGCCTTTAGCATTTGCATACTCCATAGCAATTCTTAAATTCTTTTTACTTGTCGTAACCGAACAAAAGGCATATAACATCTTACGCTTTTTATTAATGTCATTCTCGTATAATATGTTCAATAATTTAATTAGCTTCCAAAATCCAAATTGATTTTTTCCAGTTAAATTCTTAGAAAATGTTCCAGGAGTAATGCCAATCTCTTTAGCGATGTCCTCTTGGTTTTTCTTTTTGAAATCAATCTCATCAATAATTTTACTCAAGAAACTCTCTAATGTTTTTTCTGTTTCTCCATCTTCTCTCTTAAGTATTTGATTCATAGTATTTTCCCTTCTAAAAAACAAGGATTCCCCTCAATATTCATTAAACCTAATGTTAGCATATGGAATAATAACATAATCATAACAAAAATTATGTCGTATATTGTCGATGAACCAAGACAATCACATATGCAATTATGCATATAATATTAAGAAGCATATAACTCTGCTATAAAAATACCGTAAATCGTTTATCACACAGAGGGTCTATTATTCAAATAAAATCCCCATTCCCTCTCACTATTCATCATTCCTTAACGTCTTTTTCAATCTTTTATTAGCCACATACAAGTAAGGTTTCTTCTCATAAACCTCATGCTTAAAATAAGAATAACTGCCCTTTAAAATAGTAATTTGAAGTTTCTCAGACTGTAGTAATACCCAATACTTACTTTCGTCCTGGACAACTCCGGACACACTCTTACCATTTGCAAAAAATACTGTAATTTGAACCCCTACAGAAAAGACATACTCCGTTGGTTTTTCATAAGCAGCTGCTTTCATTTCCTCTGTATAAAAATCATTCGTCTCTAATAATGGAGTATGTTTACCATGTGCAATATATGATAAAGCACTCTTCATAATCGTACAGAAATTGCCCTTATCTGTTTTGATATACAAATAATAAGCTCCCTCAGAGATAACTAGTCCTTTTATACGCTTACCATCTTTAAATGCACAAGCTATCTTTTCCCCTAGCGCAAACACAAACGACGTCTTCTTATCTTCAAGAGTATAATTAGGTGATCTTTCCTCAACAGGCACAAACTCTTCATGCCTTATATATTTTACTTCAGCAAAGTTAACAGTTACCTGATAAGGATTACCGTCCCCCTCCACATCTAAAACACAATAATATTCCTCAATTGTTGTAACTTTCCCTTTTAATAAACTTTCATGACCAAATAACTTAATCTCTACATTATTCCCCCTCATAAATACATAAGAGTGTCTATAACGTCCCTTTTTATCACGGTCTATAGAGTAATTTTTACCCATATAACACACCACCAATAGAATAAATTTCTAAAACAGTCTATATAATTTCACATACCATAAAGAGTACATAACCTTAAATAACTACAAATATCCCAAGAGCAATAAGTAAAACCCTAAGTATTAAACGTATAACGCTATAGCTATCTGTCCGAAACATGTATCGTAGATATAATTATGTATTGGCACAGTGGACAGTTAAAAATTAACCAGCTGGTAGCCCTTCGATTAGGCTATATGACACCGTTTCTTCTGCCATAGCGCTATCGTTCTTTGCTTGTAGTAAGATATTACCCATTTGGGGAAACAGCTCGTTTAAATAGCTTAAATAACTCTCTCTCTTTTGCCCTTTTTCACGTAATGCAAATGAAATTAACATTCCAATCGTTGAAAAACCTGTTTTTGCAGTTTTTCCTTTCCCTTCAACAGTCTTATATATTTTATTACTCTTTTTCAGGACAGTGTTTAGGGTACTTCTAGGAATATTAATCGCTTCACATAGTTCTTTTTGTGTAAAGTATAGCACAGGTTTGTTTTTAGAATTCATTGACAGGAAAGCAATAATATCAGCTTCCCACTCATGCCAATGAGAACGTACTCGATCTTCACGTTGCTTTTTATGTTTTCTCCAAAATGCAGCTGGTGATCTAAACGAATTAACTTGTCCAGGTGTCGCATATGTTTGAAGTAGACGGTCAATGTAATCTTTGTGTGCAGCCTGGTATTTTCCTGAATATGCAGACATGACAATTCCTCTAACCTCAACATGATCTAAAGGTTGTTCCAGGTTGCTATTAAACTGATCCATCATATCTAGTGTTTCTTTAATTGATACTTCACTTTGGAAACACGCTAATGAAAGAGTGAAAATTGCATTATTACGTCCTGCTTTTGTTTGTTGTGGCGCTATGTTCGTACAATTTATAACTTGCTTAAACCACGCTTCTTCTACCTGTTTAGGCTGTTCCACAGGTTTGTTTTTAGAAAATGGAGTTTCAATTACGTTATTTTCACCTGGAATTGCAAAAAATTCTTTGCCTTTGTTATCATCTTGTCTCTTACTCCAATCCTGCAGCTCCTTGAAAGAATATACATTTTCCTCAAAGAACATAATGATATTCTCTTCCGAAGGCATTCTGAAGAAGCCAAAGTGATTACATGTTAAATCTACTTGTGGTAGGCTTTCAGCAAACATTTCTCTCAAGTTTTGAGAGATTCTTTTTGCTGATTTAATAGCGATATAGTTCTTTTTATTTGTTACATATACTGCTTTATCTAGCACATAATATACTTGGTAACCCTTTGTAGTTTGAAGGATCATAGTTGGCACACCAAAACCAGCATTTAACGCAACATCATTGATTGCTGTCATTGGAAATGACTTTGAATCAATATCAATTACGAAGCAATTAATTTGCTGTAAGTTCTTTTCCGTATGCCCAACGATTGTACGAAGACCATTTTCACTATATGTACCAAAATTATATACATTAGGAGTCCAGTGAGAAGCTTGTCCA
>WPCI01086864.1_pt1 | contig 16607 bp, 22 predicted proteins | sample 5399871 | NCBI WGS metagenome assembly WPCI01 (sample SAMN12869469, study PRJNA574797) | sludge metagenome | isolation source: wastewater treatment of pH7 | place: China:Beijing | collected 2019-05-20
ATTACAATTCCTGTAATTACAAAGTATAGCGCCATAAATATAATTTGTTTCTTGGCCGAGTTATAAGTTAGGACATTCACACATTTTTCATCTCCTTTCCTATTGCTTTAACCAAGCAACATCTTCATCTGACCAACCAGGAGGTTTGCCATTTGAGAAAGGATTTTTTGGATCAACAGGCTCTAATAGTAATTCATCATCTTTCAGTGTTTTAGAGCCAATTGTCCCGTACATATATGCATATAAATTTAATGGTTGTGTTACCTCAAAGTTAACCTTATTAGCGCCTATAGGGATTCCTGATGCTATTAATACATTGTACTCTCCCAGATCTGCCCAAATTGGAACATATAACTTTCGCTTCCCATCTTTTATTGCATTCTTAATACGTGGATCATGGTCTTTCACTTGCTGATCGGTAAATAAATTACCTGTTTTTTGTTCTACGTTAATATGTGGCAATTCAAAAAGAAAATCGGTGTTCTTCTTATCCGTGCTGCCTGTTTTCTCAGCTTCTTCTAATGGAACAACCATTTGATCTCCTTTTTTCTCATAATTCAAATGAGAATCAATCAGTCTCTTATCTACAAATGCATTTGCCTTCACATCATAAGGAACTGCTAATTCATTGTTATAACTAACTAATGGTTTCAACTCAAAACCATAGCCAGTTTTTTGTTTAGGCAGCTGTTTTAACGGAATTGTGAGTGTTTCATAAAAGATTTCCATCTCTTTTCCGACTTCACGCTCCGTCATTATAACGCCTTTATATTTCAATTCAGTAGATGCTTTAGCATTTGCCTTTACAGTTTCTTCAGAAGAAGTATAACCATCCGTATCTACTTTGCCTTTCCCATCTAAAATAAGGATAGATTCTTTATTAACTTCTTCAAATCTAACCTCATAATTTCTCTTATCATGTTTCTTTAAAAATTTAGGATCTACCTTGAATTTTATTTCCTCCGGTAATTCCTCAATTGTATATACTTTGCTATCTACCAGCTTATTGTCAGCCTTATCATATAAGTTAACAGCAACATTACTCTTATTAGAGTCCTCATAAATGATGTCCTTGTCCAAACGTACAATTACAGGCAAACCAATATCAGCAGGTGCAGTATCGATTCTTATTTTTCTAAGACCTAAATTTGCGTCTGCCACAATTGTATATTTCACCTGGTTAGAAACAGGAGATAATTTGTAATCAACAGAGGTATTTACCACTGTTTTACTTACGTAAAAATCTCCAAATTCATTTTTATTTGTGCCGTAAACAAGATTCATTTTAACAATATCGCTACTACTTAATGAATCATTTATATATAGCAAAATAGAGACCACTTTTGATAGATCCTGCTCTCCTGTATACCTATACCAACCGTTTGACTTTAAATCAATTTTGTTTGGATTATTCGATTCAACAAAGCTATTATTAAGCCATATTTCAACGTTCTTATTATTAGCATTTTCTAGTGCTATTTGTCTCAAGAAAGTAACACCATTAAAAGCAGAACCATTATGATCCTTATTTCTTGGAACATATGTAAGTGCCTTAATATGTGACTCATCTTTAATTGTCGTATATGGTTGAACACCAACCACATAGTCACTGTTCTTTTTCCCTGTCACCTTCTCGATTGTTTCACTAACACCAACCATACCAATTTTCACAACTGAAATATTCTTAGAGCTTGTTCGAAACTTCTCTAATCTAGTATCCATAGAACTACTCATTACATTTTGGATTTCTAGTCCTACTTGGTTTCCTTGCGCCAGCAATACTGGATTAATACGAGTCTCAAAGTTGATTTTTTTGAGTGCCTTATTACCACGAGTCAATGTGTCATGCCAAACCAAATGAATACTTCCATCACTCTGCTGTTCTATCTTCGGTTCAACATATTGATCACCATATTTAGCAGATCCAACTACATAATCAAGACCTTTAGGTATTTTCACTCTCATTTCTACTTTTTCATCTAAAGAATTAAAATCCGTCTCCGCTGGTAGTTTTGCAAGATTATCAACTGTAATATTCACATTATCCGAGCTGTAATATGTGTTTTTATTTGTTTTTATGTCACTGCTCGTCTCACCATTGATAATACCCAATGTTTCAAAGTTAATTGTACTACCCACAGGCGATTGTAATTTAGTTAAATTACCATTTTCATCGTACTCCGTAAAGTTGTTGTATTTACCATCTTCACGAATACGATAACCAATTTTTCGATCTACTGTTGGATAGACAACTGAATCAGTAACGGTTATATTTGGTGTTCCTTTTTCATTAAGACTACCAATCTTCTTCGTCTTGACGTCAAAAGGAATATAGCTAGCTACAACTTCACCATCACCCATTACTGCATTAATGTCATTCTTGATTGCTCCAACTTCACCATATTTTCTAGCTTCATCATATGTACTATACCATTCATAATCTTCAGCCTTATTTTGAGTTAGAGCTTCAAAAGAATTGTCATTTTTCTTTGCTATTCCAAAAGAAATAACTTGCTTATCACTATTTTTGACTCTTCCTCCTGAAGATGTTGGGTATCCTTCATTTAACATATTTGTTTTTGCCGATTCTGCATATTGCTTTGTTAAATAAAACGAATCCGTATTCCATTTGTAAACCATAGTTGTGCCACCTTCTGTAACAGCACGAACGTTTAAATGACTTACCACTTTCACCTTTTGTCCTACTATAATAGTCGGATCACCTTTAGATACAACACTGTATCCAATTTGTGGTGTTCCCAACTCTTTTCCTTCAGGCGTATGGAAAGTAGTTTGTATTGAATACGAGCCTTTTGGATTATTCCTTTCCGTAATAGTTACAGCAGCTGTAGTATTATATGGTACTACATTACCTTTACTATCCTCATAGGAGTCAATAATACACTTCAAATCATAATAAACATTATTAGCCTTGTTAATCTTATTATTTTTCGCTAAAGGGTAGTACTCATTTGGTGTATGAATTAAAAACCTAGTTGTAGCGAAAGCTTTCTGATTTTTATTAAAAGCCACAACTCGACTGTCATGTGAAATCATTGTCGGGAACGTTGAACCAATAGTAAAGTCACTAATGCTCCCTTCATAATTTATTACATCTTTTGAAACTTTCGGTTTGCTTATTTGAGTAATACCACTATCCCAAACGCTATTAATCGTATATTTTTCAATATCGTTAGCATTCCATTTTTCTTTAGGAATATAAGATTTTGCACTTCCTGATTGGACTGTACGCACATCTTCATAACTATCCAATCCAATTTCAGAGCTTTCTGTATTGGGTTGAGGGATTTTTTTGCTTATATTATCAATAGCTTGATAGTTGAAAATTGTAAAAGGAGTATCTTTCCCTTCAAAATCCAACTTATCTACTCCCATTGATTTAGAATCCCAATCAACACGTCCGCTAAAATCAAAGTGATAATTTACTTTTCCTGCAGGAAATGTAGCACCCCTAATATCGCTACGGTTAGGAAGATTATCTACAAATAAAGATAATACAACTGGAAAGATAAAAGAACGATCATCCTTATCCACTTTCGGGTTGAATACTGAATAAGACAATCTAGGCATACCTGCATAGTGAGTTGTAAATTTCGCCTTAATATTTACTTTTCCAGAAGCCGTAACAGGATTAATATCATCAAATGATTGTGATACATTTTCGTTTGTAATATCTTTCCCATCTACACTTATAACCTGGATTTTAATGTTAGGTTTTAATTTCAATCCATGCTCCGCCCCTTGTACTTCCACAGTAACAGGGATCATTAAGGAGTTACCTGTTTCTTTTAACGTGTATTCCATATCAAAAGAAACAATACCCTTTTCCAAATCCTCTTTACCACCAACAGCAAATTTTGCATTAACACGTTTGTTTGTAATTCCATTTTCTAATGTACCGGTGATTTTCATCTTAATATTTTTTAGCGTTTCATTCTTCTTAGGATTAATTGTCACCTTCAATGGATATGTTACTGTATCAAACGTCCTTACAATGCCGTTATTAGGGCTAGAATCATTACCTGCTTCATCGTTCGAGTCAAAAGGTGCTGTCCCATCTACAATGTCTGAAGGCTTAATAAAGGCTTCAAAATCAAACAACTCACTACCTTTTTTACCATTTGCTACAACTACCTCGTTTGGATTAGTTCCCGTACTCTTCAGATCTGATTTTTCTTGCAGCACAGTCACATCGTTTGTTTTGTTCTCTTGAGCCTGTTTCTGATCCGATGTACTTTCTGCATGTCCAATTGATACGAAGTCGGCCAAGCTTCCAAACAGAAGCATAACAACAAATAATAAACTAAATGACCTTCTAAACCACAATCGTATTCCTCCTCTCTTTACAACCATGAGGATCTATCCCCATATAAGAGAGAATAAATAGTTGGGCTTCTCGCTTTTTCTTTCATAATAACCTCCCTTTCAGTTGAATAATAACGACATAGCGCTATGTTTTTAAATAAAACTAAAAAGCCTACCATATATTTGATAGACTTTTGATTTTTATTTAACTCGCTTGTACTTTAATTCTTGCTCTTAATCCTGGTACTTTTAATGGATCAAGCTTCCTTAACTCATCTATAAACACGAATTCTTTTTCCAGGAGTACTTCTGCTGCATCTATTGAGTACTCTTGAACTCCATCATCCAAAACAATTCTTTTATTTTTAGAATAAAAAAGGAATCCATAAGTATAATCCTCATGAATCCCTTCATTACAAACTGTCATTGTAGTCCTCCATATTTATTTGTTATTTTGCTCAGAGATTTTTTTACACCCTTTCGGTTTACCCTGTTCATCTAGTCTAATTGTCATTCCACTATATGTAGCATTTCCACCAGTAAATCTATTTCTATATAAATACTCACAACCTGTCTCTTTATCTACAAATACCCTAATATCTTCTTTATCACTTGAAATTTTCTGTAACGCTTCGGAATTCCCTGCTACATCTGACTTATCAACAGCACAACCAACAAGTCCTATAAGAGCAAATCCTAGTAAGAATTTTTTCATATTATTTCTGCTCCTTTATGATCTTGTTAATTTTTACTGGTTCATACATTTCTAATTCTTCATTTTCACTATCTACTTTTTGAGTTTCAAAAGTAACACTATAATTCTCACCATTAACTTGCACTTTACATGTTATATCTTTACTTACCCAATATGCATCCGTATTAGTGTTTAGTTCTGTTTCTTCTGATGCAAATAAAAGAATGCGTGTACCGAGCATTTTGAAATATTTGCTACTAACATTTAGTTCTTTTTCTATCATCCCTTCTGCTATTTTTATATTTTCATGAGTTTGTTCTATCTTTATAGCATGCTCTTTATTACTCTTATCAAGATACTCATCAAAACTAATTCCTATATACACTAGACCTCCAACAATAAAGATAATTATGCTTATTACTTTAATTACCCTTATTATTGATCTTGTATTCTTCTTTGTTTGCGAATCCATGCTACTTACCTTCTCGTTTTTCTTTAGTAGCTTGATCTCTTCTTCGTTGCCATTCTTGTTTTTTATAGAACAGTTTTATCGATTCTTCCCAATACGTATATTTGCAATCTGTTTCTTTTATTTTCATATTTAAGTTACTCCCTTATCAATTTTTCAATACTTTTTGGAACGTATATGTCAACATCCGTTTTATAAGTATTTCCTACTAAATTCCTTCATTAAATTAACAACCACATCGAAAATGCAAAAAGAACAATTAAACAGGTTGCTATGATGATACTAACCGATTTATCAAAATCTAAATTAAGAATCTTAGTTAAAATGAAATTACCTGTAATAACAATAAGAGCAATTAACCACAAATTAACCATATAACTATCCTTACTCTTTCTTTCCACATTCTAATTTTTTCATTGTTGCTGAACCGGAACCTGTACTGCTAGAGCTATACGTATAGAGATAATTACAATCTTGTACCTTATCATGTAAAATGATTACTTCTTGTAAGGCTGTATTACGAGGATCTAGTCCTTGTTTACCATCATCCACAATATGAGCTTCTACAACCTCTATTCTTGATTCCTTATTTCGCTCTTTATTTGTAATTTTAATTTCACCTAGTTCATAATCCTCTTCAGTGTTTGTAACTTCTTTATTTTCACTTGTAGCAGCCTTTTCCTTCTCCGCTGCCATAGTACCTGCATTAGTAGAATTCGAACAACCTACTAAGCTATATAGCGCCATAGCGTACGTTAAACTAATTAATGCTTTTTTCTTACTCATATCTCCATCCCCACTTCCCTAATTTCTTAAATTGTCTTTCCCTTTTTGAGATTAATTACAAACAAAACATACTGATTAATACCTAATATGCTTTGTTTATAGCTAATCCGACCAATAAAAAAGAGCAGCCATTTAAAGGATCTGCTCTTTTTAACATTCTTATATTTTATTATGCTTCACCAGGAACTACTAATCACAACTTGAGCCACCATCAAAGCCCGAACCACCTGATGAATAATCCGAACTAGAATTACTGGATGGAGAACAATCATTATCATTATTTGATGAATACATTGAACTTGCTAATGCAATATCTAAAGCAGTATTATTACTTTCCGTATTATTAGAAGAGCGAGTAGATCCATTATAAGCACGTACTGAATGTCTTTCACTTCTTGTTTTACTCGTATTCCGTTTACCTGAATTAGTAGAAATATTGTTATTTTGATTAAATACTCGCTTCATCATATCTCTATCCCCTATTTCATATTGATTTGTTTTATCCTTGCTATGATCAATCACATAAACAGGTTTTTGGCTTATATCATCTTTTTTTATATTAATTTTCGGTGATACATCCTTTTCTTTTTTATACTTCCTAATCATTCTCTTTTTCATAAAAATAGCTACAAGTGCACTAATATATCCTATTGCATAAATAACAACAAGGACATAATCAAAGAATACCGTTGTAATAGTGGTTAATAATTCACCACCTTCTTCATTTAAATTAATTACTTGTTTCATCATTGGTTCTAAGCCCCACCAAATACAAAGTACAAAAATACTTCCTATAGATAAGGATATACATATCGCATTAATTTCTCGCTTTAACTGACCTATCTTTTGATCTCTTTCTGCTGCATTCAAAACATCCACTCCTTTTACTGACTTTGTATTAGAGCATTTGCTACACGAAAACAAAAAGGACTTCCCAGAGTTTCATGTAATTTATCATTCATCCATAGGATTTCTTCTAAATCACCTTTAACATGTAAGGCATCCCCTGGCTCTTTCATAATAGCTTCCTCTTCATAAACATTTCCGTTCACTTCCGCTTTTAATTTCCAGCCTGTTTCCGTAATTTTAATTGTGACTTCTTTACTCATGATTCCCCTCCTTGTTTAGTGATGTAATTTGCTTGAATTCCTTAAAACCAATGATTTTTTTATTTGAATCAAAATCAAATGCTATCTTATAAATCCCTGTATTTGTTGTCACTTTGTAATATTGCGTTTCTAAAATAGGTTCTATTAAAATATCTGTAATTGGTAACTTAAACTTTTCTGATAACAATTCATTTTGTTTCTTTTCGTTGTATTTAATTCGCTCTGCTACCATTTCAGTTTTTAGTTTGTGTTCTTCATTCATTTCGACTATACGAAAATACCCGCACACTATTAATCCAATAAAACTCCCTATCATTACAAGTGCTATAATCACTCTCCATTTTTCTGAAAATTGAAGTTCTATGCATAATGCGAAAACCGATACAAAAAATAAAAATATTAATATATTTAATGCAATAGAGTTAAACAACATCTACTCACTTCACACCCTTCCCAAAACAAGTAGGGCATGTGAGCTTAATACCATATTCATGTGGCTCATATCCGAATGAACCTTCTTTTATTATGTAATTTTTACCGAATATGAAACCTTTACCCTGGCACTTCTTACATTTTCTATTTTTCTTCATTTTCTTTATCTCCAGTTGTCGGATCAATATGTTCCAAATGTTCATTCTCGGCTGTACCATGAAAAGTGCCAGTAAAAATATGCCCTTGCTGTCCACTTGTTTCAAAAGTATCAATGAGAAGATGACCTTTTTCTCCCCTTATTTCAATAATCTCGATTAACGTTTTTTCACTAGCAGCACTTGATTTTCCCTCACTAGATAATCCAAAGGTTACACGTTCATTTCCATCTTTTTTATTCACGCCAATCCCTCCTGGTTTCTTAAAGAAGCTATAATAAAAGAGCAGTCCCTTTAGGATCTGCTCTTTTACAACGCCACTTTAACCTGCAAAATAGTCTTCTTTTGTTAAGTTCCCAATATCACCGTAAAATTTAACATAAATATTTGAAGCATCACTTATTTTTTGGCTAAACTTAACCTCAAACTTTTTTTCATTTATCCATTTAAAATTAACAGGTGTATTGGCAATAAAATTATCATATAAAAACACATCATATTCACCAAAACATACTATCCATTCCTTTTTATTTAACGCATTGATTTTTATTTCAGTTGTATTTATGTTTGTTTTTCTTCCTAAAATACCAATATCTATTTTAACTGCGACAAACTCTTGATGCTGTTTGATTTTTTCTAAGGCATACAAGCAAATTTCGATAGGTAACTTATCAAAGTCCTTCTTACCAAATACTAAAAATTCAATAGGATCTATCTTTTTCTTTTTAAACATGTTCTGCACCTCTCCTTGTTTAAAATGTTTTAGATATACATAAGAGTAGAGATAGCATGAAATATAAGGAGAAAGGGGAACATATAACCACTATCTCCACTCTTATATACAACTAATAAAAAAAGAGCAGCCCCAGGGTTCTGCTCTTTCACACAAAATTATTGCACTTCATAATCAATAAACATCACATGATCACGAAACACTTCAAATTGCTCTACTTTATCACCATTTTCTTCAAATTCATCTTTATTTTCTTTTCTCATTAATTCAAATATAGCGTGTCCTACTCCCTGAAAAAATTTAGTGTTAATAATTATACTTGCTTTTTCTTCACTTTCCGCATTGACGATAGTCGATCTTCTTAAACCACTTACAAAATGAAATGTCGCAACAATACTCATTACCTTTACCTCCAATTCAAATCATGCAAAAAGAGTTTACAATCAAAAAAATATATTCAGTCTAATATCATGGTAATAACCATTTTTTCAATTCCTATCCAGGTTAAAGTTATTAAAGCCAAAACTAACAACCACAAACAAGCATCTTTTATAGCTGCTTTGACGTTTCCCATTACTACATTGTCTTTCCTGTAAGAATCATGATGAATGATAGCGATGCATCAAATAACAAAATCATTAAAACCATAAATGTTATCATAGCTGGAAATATCAATTGATCTCGGCTAAGCATATCCCCTTACCTCCCAATCCCCTACTTGATTATGACAATAAAAAAGAGCAGAACCATTAAAATGATTCTGCTCTCTAGCATTAATTTCAGTTTACTTTTTCATATTTTTTCGCTTTATCTTCAGATAATTTTTTCAAGAAAGCTTCTTTATCATCAGCTGCTTTGAAATCCTTTTGGAAATTTTCCCAATCATCGCCTGAATTCATACCCACTCTCTTAGTAGAAAATCCATTTTCAGTCGGTGAAACTATTAATTTTTCATCGCCATTAGAAAGAAGTAAAGGATCACTACCAAACTTCTCTTTTAATGAAATTGTAAATACAGCGTATTTTCCAGCTTTATACTCTGTTTTTTCTAACTTATAAACAGCATATTTATCAGCTCTATCACTACCTTTGTGCATTTTCCATTCATTATCATCTTGTACTTCTACAAATAAAGAGCGGTCTGTTCGTTTGTAGTTTTCACCTTTTTTAAATTCCATTGAATTATCACTACTACATCCAGTAAAAATCATGATGACAAACGCAAGCAAAACTGGAAATAGCTTCATGCTCTTATTCTTAAACATGTAATTCTCCCCATTTCAATTGATAGTTATATATCATTATATCATTATATGAACATGTGAGAGCTTATTATTTTTCATAGCGCTATATCACAGTAATTCTTATTTCAAGTGTACAACCCAATGTGTTTTTCTAACCAAAGTTATATTAATTACTGTAAATGTATAAATTGCATTCATACTATTACAAAAAACATTTATCTTTTTACCCAAACTATAACGTTCATCTAAATCAAATAATCCTACACTAATACTTTTACTCCGCAGGATTTTCTTTGCTTTTTCGTTAAAATTCAGTTCACTCACCCCCAAGCTCTACTACTTTTTCGAGCTAAAGTTTCATTATATAGTGAACAAATGACTTGTTGTGTATTATAGCGATAGAACTCAGATAAGACTTTAGCTGCTGAATCGAAAGTAATCATGTATTCAGTTAATCCAACTATATGAACCAACGGGATATTTGCGCTAATCAATAAATTAATACCAATATCCTTACAACCAATTAATTGTTTTACAGCATCCATATACTTTTTAGTTAGACGATCAAATGCTGTAATAACTAAAATCAGCATCTTTCCTGACTCTCTGCTTTCGCCTAATTGCTTCTTCGCTCTCTTCAAAGCTACAATACAATCAGTTTCACTATCATATTTATTAAAATCTAAATGGCAGCTCACTACCTCGTTATGATCTAACACATCTACCATTTCTTTCTGAAATTCTAAACTTAAATCATATTCTCCTACAACTAAATATCCCGTAGGATATTTCCTTTTTGCTGTTATAACACCTGCAATTTTTTTTACATACCTTTCACGGTGTTCCTTTCCCATTTTTCTTACTCCCTTTAAATGCAGCTCGTATAATTTTTCACAAGCTACCCTTATACAATTTAATATTTGATCAGCTTAATTCTACATAAAACCATTTTCAATCCAAAAATGATTAAAAATTAAAGGTCTATATTTATACATTTGCAAATCCAAGAAGGAGATTCTTCATTTAACAAAAGTGACGTTTAGTCTCGTTTCGCCCACTCGCTAAAGGTATGATTGTACAGTCAATCGCTCAGGAATAATCCGTCATGGCGCTATGATCTAACTATGATCCAATGTACAGCAGACCTCTAAGTAATTTGTAGTGCTTAATGCCCTACAAGATAGACCACCACTAGTTGCTTTCTTACAAGCGGTACTTATGACCCTCAGGGTTTATTCGTGTACTTCTTCTCCCTATTCACGAATTGGAGTGGCAAACAGTGGTCGTGGCACTCCCCCAGCATCTATATACAATTTTCAAAGGACAATCGGGATCATCTTAAACTAAGAGAAAGTGATTATTTGATAGGATTAAATCCTCATACCTCCATCCCTTATCGATTCCAAAACTTCAAATGATCCCTGGTGCATTTAAATTTCATGCACAATTAAATGATCAAATATTGTATTATTAGCTAACTTGCTTAGATTTTTTAATAAATTTAACTTCCATCAATTTAGCACTAGTATTAGATTTCTTTGCGATTATAACGCCATAGCTGTTTCTTACACATTTGATATACCTGAATATCCTTGCTAATGGAACTTCACGTTTTTTTAGGGGATCATATAGATTACCATTGTCTAATACGATATATTCTTGTCCTTGAAAGGTACTAATTGAATGTGCCTTTCTTACTAAAGAACCAGTATCCATTTCTTGTACAACTTTTAAACTATGTGTTTTTTTGCTAAATTCTTTTGCACGCATGAACATCTTCTCCTATCTTTAATTTTTATATTTAACAGCCGATTTTCTCAGGATCTGCTGTTCATCTAACAACAAGTTTTTCAACTCAACCAAGAATCACATAACTCTTAAAACAAATTTCAAGGCGAGCATTATAAAATTTTCAATGCAGTCTACGGATAAAAAAACAAAAAAGGCGTAAACTAATGTGTTTTAGTTTACGCCTTTTTCTTCATATCCGAAGAACCACTTATCAAAGAATAACCGAACAAAACCAATAATATTTGCCAGTAAAATCGCGCAAGTATACCCTTGTATAAACACACGAAACAGTATAATATTATTGATGTTGCATCTAGTTATGCTTCATCAAAGTGGGCAGCCTTTCTAAAACACCTTTATTGTTTTAAGAAGGTCGAAAGTAATAGGAGCGCCAACTCTTATTGCTTTCTGCCCATGTACTATGTAATTGTTAGTAGTTCGCTTGTTAGATGTTCTTACAAACAATCTATCACAAACAAGATTACAACTATTAAACAATGTCGTCAATCCATTTTTTCTTAAAAATTGTAACATCTAACCAAATTACATATCATAAATCTTCGGAAAATCCTATGTTATCAATACATCAGATAACTTGGATTTTTTTTTTGTAATTTTAAAAATACAAAAAATCAAACGTAATTTTAGAACACTTGTTCTCATTTTAACACTAAATTCACATTTTGACGATAGTAAATTGTTTTATCCAAATATAGTTTATTAATTAAGATTCAGGTGACAATCATAGTTTGTGAATTATTCACAAAGATTTCACGTATTTCAAATTCGATATTTAGGAAATATCCCTAAAAACAACGAATGCGATTGCCCCTATTGGGACAATCGCATTCAAATTATTTAAAGGTTACCCGATTCCACCACCGGGATCTCCCATTCTAGCTAATAATTGTTCTGAATCTTTTTTCACTATATCGTTTGGTTGCTCTTTACTATCAGCAGCAGTATAAATAATTCCTGCCGCAAGAACTATACTTGTTAATACAAATAATAATTTCTTCATATAGCACCACCCTCATATATTATACCATTTTTATTAAATTCTACCACCATTTTTTTAGGGAACTTGCAATAGAACCGATTACCAGCGCACTCAAACAGCTCAATTGCATTTTCGATTAGAGTAATATCATTTTTCGCTATTCCCAAATAACAATATTGCATTGGAGTTAAAAACCCGTTTTTCTTTTCTAAATCATTAAGAATAGTAACTGCATTTTTGTAATTCCCCTTAATGATCTCTAAGAAAGATTCCTCAGCAGGATGATATATTTTGATTTTATCCAATTCTTTTTTATTAACTAGCTTAATAAATGCATATGTATTAAGAATCTCTTGTCGCCTTTGCTTCTCTCTTTCAAAGTAATATGGCTCTAATTGTTCCAGGGACTCTTTTATATACTTAGATGCACTATCGTAGCACTCAAAAGTAAACGACTCCGCTAAATATACGAGAGCAGATGCTCTTAAAAGATTAAAACAACTCTCAGGATCTTCTAGTTCTAAAATCTCATGACATGTATTTCTAAGATTTTCAAGCTTGTCCTGGACTAAGTAAGCAAATGACAAACACTCTTTTATTCTGCCTAAATAAGCCGTTTTGATAAAACTATCGGATATATCATCAACTTTTGGTAGTAAAACGTCAGCATATTCAAATAATGAGGTGTAAGTTTCTAAATCACACATAGTATAGCAAGTTAATATACCATACAAAATCTTCATTTCCTTTGTTTTAATAACCTTACTACCTTTACGATCTTCGAGTTTATCCAGCAATTCTTGTTTTGCAATAGCACCGCTGCTGCGCTGCCATACTAATTCATATACATATGCCCATTCTCGATTCATCGCAAGCGAGGAGTTCTTTTCCTGATCTACAATAAATTTCAATAGCAGTAGATCGCCTTTAGCATTTGCATACTCCATAGCAATTCTTAGATTCTTTTTGCTTGTTGTTACTGAACAAAAGGCACATAACATTTTTCGCTTTTTGTTAATGTCATTCTCGTATAATATGTCCAGCAACTTAATTAACTTCCAAAATCCAAATTGATTTTTTCCTGATAAATTCTTCGAAAATGTTCCAGGAGTAATGCCAATCTCTTTAGCAATGTCTTCCTGATTTCTCTTTTGAAAATCTATATCGTTAATAAGAGTACTTAAAAAGCTGTTAAATATTTTTTTTGATTCTTCATCTTCTGTTTTTGCTTTATAATCCATAACTATTGCGCCCCTTCTGGAACAGAGACTTTTCGTTCCTATCATCGATTAATACGACATGTAACGTTAAAAATTCCCCCAAAATACCAATAGCGTAAATTCTATATGTTTGTATATCGCTATGTGACTATTAGATTATCAAAAAAATATATAAAATACATCAACATATTATACTATTTTTCCCATTGTTTTATTATGCAATTATGCATATATATGTTAATTGATAAATGCGTGACCCCAAAAAATAGAGGTCACAGCATGTACTATCTACCTAATTTACTAATTTTACATTACTTTAAAAGTTGGATAATATTCTTATACTCATAAAGTGTTACATTTCAAGAAAAAAGAAATTAAAATCCTACTTCTTCAATTCCTTTTTTAACCGCTTATTAGCCTGGTACAAGAATGGTTTATTCTCATAGATTTGATGCTTGAAATAAGAATAACTGCCTTTTAAAACAGTAATTTGAACCTTCTCAGACTGTAATAATACCCAATACTTACTTTCATCAAGAACTAAACCGGTCACGCTCTTACCATTAGCAAAAAATACTGTAATTTCATCTCCTACAGAAAAAACATACTCCGTTGGTTTTTCATAACCAGCTGCTTTCATTTCCTCTGTATAAAAATCATTCGTCTCTAATACTGGAATATGTTTACCATGTGCAATATATGATAAAGCACTCTTCATAATTGTACAGAAATTGCCCTTATCTGTTTTGATATACAGATAATAAGCTCCCTCAGATATAACAGATCCTTTTATACGCTTACCATCTTTAAATGCACAAGCTATCTTTTCCCCTATCGCAAACACAAAAGAAGTCTTTTTATCTTCAGGCGTATAATTAGGTGATCTTTCCTCAACTGGCACAAACTCTTCATGCCTTATATATTTTACTTCTGCAAAGTTAACAGTTACCTGATAAGGATCACCATCCCCCTTCACATCTAAAACACAATAATATTCCTCAATTGTTGTAACTTTCCCTTTTAACAAACCTTCATGGCCAAGTAACTTAATCTCTACATCAGCCCCCCTCATGAACACATAAGAATGTCTAAAACGTCCCTTTTTATCACGATCTACAGAATAATTTTTACCCATATAGTACACCACCAATAGAATAGATTTCTAAAACTGTCTATATAATTTCACATACCATAAAGAGTACAGAAACTTAAATAACTTAAAATATCCCCTAACAAGAACTAGAGATATATGTATTAATCATATAACGCTATAGCTAACCGTCAGAAAGATGTATCGTAGATATAATTATGTATTGGCACAGTGGACAATTAAAAATTAACCAGCTGGTAGCCCTTCGATTAGGCTGTATGGCACTGTTTCTTCTGCCATAGCGCTATTGTTTTTTGCTTGTAGTAAGATATTACCCATTTGGGGAAACAGCTCGTTTAAATAGCTTAAATAACTCTCTCTTTTTTGTCCTTTTTCACGTAACGCAAATGAAATTAACATGCCAATTGTTGAAAAACCTGTTTTTGCAGTTTTTCCTTTCCCTTCAACAGTCTTATATATTTTATTGCTCTTTTTCAGGACAGTGTTTAGGGTGCTTCTAGGAATATTAATTGCTTCACATAGTTCTTTTTGTGTAAAGTATAGCACAGGTTTGTTTTTTGAATTCATCGACAAGAAAGCGATAATATCCGCTTCCCATTCATGCCAATGAGAACGTACTCGATCCTCACGTTGCTTCTTGTGTTTTCTCCAAAATGCAGCAGGTGATCTAAACGAATTAACTTGTCCAGATGTCGCATATGTTTGAAGTAGACGATCAATATAATCTTTGTGTGCAGCCTGGTATTTTCCTGAATATGCAGACATGACAATCCCTCTAACCTCAGCATGATCTAAAGGTTGTTCCAGGTTACTATTAAACTGATCCATCATATCTAGTGTTTCTTTAATTGATACTTCACTTTGGAAACATGCTAATGAAAGAGTGAAAATCGCATTATTACGCCCTGCTTTTGTTTGTTGTGGCGCTATGTTCGTACAATTTATAACTTGCTTAAACCAAGCTTCTTCTACCTGTTTTGGCTGCTCTACAGGTTTGTTCTTAGAAAATGGAGTTTCAATAACGTTGTTTTCACTTGGAATTGTGAAAAATTCTTTGCCTTTGTTATCATCTTGTCTCTTACTCCAATCCTGCAGCTCCTTGAAAGAATATACATTTTCCTCAAAGAACATAATAATATTCTCTTCCGAAGGCATTCTGAAGAAGCCAAAATGATTACACGTTAAATCTACTTGTGGTAGGCTTTCAGCAAACATTTCTCTCAAGTTTTGAGAGATTCTTTTTGCTGATTTAATAGCAATATAGTTCTTTTTATTTGTTACATATACAGCTTTATCTAACACATAATATACTTGGTAACCCTTTGTAGTTTGAAGGATCATAGTCGGCACACCAAAACCAGCATTTAACGCAACATCATTGATTGCTGTCATTGGGAATGACTTTGAATCAATATCAATTACGAAGCAATTAATTTGCTGTAAGTTCTTTTCCGTATGCCCAACGATTGTACGAAGACCATTTTCACTATATGTACCAAAATTATATACATTAGGAGTCCAGTGAGAAGCTTGTCCA
>WPCI01014686.1_pt1 | contig 16593 bp, 15 predicted proteins | sample 5399871 | NCBI WGS metagenome assembly WPCI01 (sample SAMN12869469, study PRJNA574797) | sludge metagenome | isolation source: wastewater treatment of pH7 | place: China:Beijing | collected 2019-05-20
CGCTGAGGTCGGGAATTTCACCGAGGTCAGAGGCATTCGCCATTCCTGCCTCAAGCTCCTCTATGATCTTGTCCTTAGTAAGGAAGATCCGTTTCCCGTCTCCCATCCTTAAAGCATATTCGGTTGCCATTTTTATTCTCCACTTATATTGCTTTAGTATTAGATCTGAAAGCTGTATTCCTGGTTCAGAATTTGGACACGAAAGTCCTTGCCTGCCACAGGGCAATCACTGCCAGGATGAGGATAAAGACCATCCACATAATATCCCCAGCCGGTATGAAAGAATTTGCCCAGTAAGCGTTGTAAGCTTCAAGAGCTGCTGCTGTTTGTACCATTTTCTAACCTCCTTGAGATTATGCATACCTCATGCAGGCGTCGGAACCTCGGACTTTTCCGAAATCTGTGATCACATATTTGTGCAGGAGGAAGCCTTTTTTGTAAGTTCCTGCCTCATCGACTTTCTGCTCGATATCTTTCAGCATCCCTCCAGATGCAAGTTCAATGATATCGAAGTTGATGCTGTCCCTTCCGTATGCACTGTTCATATTGTACTCATCCTGGATCTTTGAGACAATCTCGTAGTTCCAGTACTCTTTTCCATCCAGGAAAAGCTCCAGAATTCTGAACTTAATAGGCCTGTTTCCCATCTCATTCACCTCTCAGAGTTTCAAGTGCGCTTGCATCTTCAGTGAACATAATGAAACTGCCAGCAATACAGAGGGCACCTCCGACAAGAATCGTCCACTGAGGAACTTCCCCGAAGAAGAGGAAAATGAATATGATCGCACAGAACCCGTATAAGTTTCCTATACCCTGTCCTCTTCCAACCCCTATTAGAGGGAAAGATTTGTACCAGGTAACGTAACAGAAACCAAATGTGATTCCCGCAAAGACCAGGACCAGCAGAGTCAGAGGCTCAAAAGCCTGGAATGCAAAGGAGTACATTGGGAAGCCAACGATTGCCAGAATCGGCACAATAATGATCCACCAGATGATGTTCTCTCCAAGGAAACGCAGTGTCAGGCCGGCGTCCGGTTCTGCTATATCCAGACCTTTGCCTGCGATAGCGCCTTCAATTCCCCAGCCGGCTGCAGCCATTAAACCTCCAAGGTATCCTATCCACTGGATGTTACCTGAAGAAAGCTCTGTCAGGAGTCCACCACCATAAATAGAGATTCCTCCGAGAACAATGACAGCGATACCGATTGCTGCTCTCTTTGAAATCTTTTCTCCATACCAGTAATAAGCAAGAATAGAGCCCACTACAGGATAAAGAAGACCGGCAACAGCTGCAAATGCTCCACCTATAAAGCCCATAGCAATGAAAGAACCTAGAATTGCCATTGGACCTCCGAATATTGAGGCAAGGAAGAACCATTTGGAGCAGGGTTGGAATTCTTTAAGAGTTCTGCCGAGTTCTCCATATTTGCCAAGCACTCCGTTCCAGAGCATAAGTGCGAGCATGACAGTGAGCGCGTTGAAAGCAGTAATCAACACAGCAGTTACAACCAGGGATACGCCATCTCCGTTTGTTGCGGCAATAGCGCCGTACATTTCATCAAACGGATTAAGCACCCAGACAACAGTTCCCGGGAGATACCAGATTCCCCAGAATACAGCACAGAAAAGGGCCCACATATACCCTTTACTAATTTTTCGTTTACTTTCCTGTTTTTTTAAGGCTTTTAAATCCACGGAAAATCCCTCCATTTTTCAGAGTCACTATAGAATTCCCTCAGGGAAGAGTCCGTCTCAACCCTATTCTACAGCCTGAAAGCACAGTTTGCGAACCTTCTATCGGGCATTCATATCTCAGGGGATTATGGTTACTTTCCGATTAAATTCAGATGATATTGTTTCATGAAAACTGTACATATATTAAAAGACAGTTTATAATTACTGTATTTATTCCCTCATTTTATCCTGGTTAACTGGAGTAAGCAGGCTCTCTGAAAATTGCATCAATTTCCCATTTTTAGACAATTTTCAGAAGCCTTAAGATTCGCCAGAGAGTGATGCTGAGCAGGTGTACTGCACAGCTTTTTCTATGCTTATTGGGTTCCCGTGAGCTATAACCAGATCCGCGAATTATGAATGGGTGCAGATCCTGCCTATGCCGTCAACTACAGGTTTCGCAGCAACTGTACAAAATAAAGCTGAACAGAAAATGCACTAGACAAAATCTCCTGCATTTTCTGCTTATTGAGCCTTTAGAGTAAGGCTGCTTTTACCTTGCTGACGACATCTGTGGCACTTTCCCCATAGATGTCTGCGCCGATCTTGTCAGCCCAGTCCTGGGTAACGGGGGCGCCACCGACCATGGTCTTGACCTGGCCGCGGATACCTGCTTCTTTAAGCTGTTCCTCGATCTGGATCTGGTTGACCATGGTTGTGGTCATAAGGGCGGAGGATGCGATTATCTGTGGTTTGATTTCCTTTGCCTTTTCAACGAAGGTTTTTATCGGGACATCTCTTCCAAGGTCCACAACTTTAAAGCCTGCAATATTCAGCATGGAAGCAACAATGTCCTTTCCGATGGAGTGGATGTCGCCTTCGATGGTCCCGATGACAATGGTTCCGAGGCTCTTGGTCTGAGACTTGCGCTTTTCCATTTCCGGCTTAATTACCTCTATGCCTGCATTCATTGCTTCTGCGGCTGCAAGCACGTGAGGGAGGAAAAGGGTACCCTGTTCGAACTGTTCGCCGACTTCCTGCATACCAGCAGTAAAGCCTTTCTCAATGAGTTCTACCGGGTCGATCCCTGCAGCGAGAGCTTCTGCTGCGACTTCTGCTGCAAGTTCATCATCAAAATCAGTGATTGCGTCTTTTGCTTTTGCAATTATTTCTTCTTTGTTTGCCATTTTTAGATCTCCTGAATATCCTGGTATAATTACATGCCTCTGAAAGCTTTGTCAGCTTTGTCCACAACAGCTTTCATGTCCTTGAGGATGTCTGCATCGATCGGTTTAACTACGTGGTTTTTAAGGACATCCACAACTTTTTCGTGTGCAGCGGCTGCAAGGTCCTTTGAGCCGGCTGCTGCCCAGTCTCCGAACATGCGCCTGTCAATGAGCATAGGGTCAGAGGGGTAGTTCACAAGCTGCCTGGTCTGTTTGAGTGCAAGGAAGTTGTTTCCGATTCCTACTTTCTGGATGGACTCAACTGCGAGGGTTTCCTCATTAACAGGGACTCCCTGCAGGGCTTTTTTGGTCATCTTGATGATATCGTTGTCAATAACGAGCTGTTCCATTGAGAAAGTCATACCGAGCTCAAGCATTCCGGCACCGTACAGGGTGTTTGCACCTGCAAGAGCTGGAAGGAGACAGGTCATTGTCTTTTCGTGTCCTGCCTGGTTGTCCGGGATCTTTGCATCAGACTAGGTGCCTGCCACGAAAGCGGGGAGGCCATAGAACTGGGCGAGTTTTGCGACGGATGCGCTGATCAGGCCGAGTTCGGGAGATCCAACGGGAGCAGTGCCCTTCTTCAGGTCAAAGGTTGTTGTTGAGCTTCCATACCAGACTTTGGCTCCTGGAACAGTAAGCTGGGCAAGGGTGATACCTGCGAGAACTTCTGCGTTGTGAGTTACAAGGGTCCCTGCGAGGTATACAGGAGAAGAACCGCCTGACATTGCCATACTGAGGACGTTTACAGGCATTCCGAAACGTGCACCTTTGATAATGACCTGGCAGGCATTGACACTGAGTTCAAGCGGGCTGGTCGGGCAGAGGAGCATGGAGAAGATTGGCTTTTTCCTTGCTTCTTCTTCGTCGCCGCCGTAGTAGGCATTCACGATGTCACGGTAGTATTCGACATTCTCACCCACAGGGTCAATGTGGTGGAAGTGCTTTGCAGTGTTTGTAAGCGGGGTGAAGGTCTCGTGGACGTCCTGTGCACCCTGACCTGCAATATCCCTGGCGGAAACCGGAAGGGAGAAGTAGTCGATATTTTCTGCCCAGTCACAGAGCTTTGCAATGTCTGCAATGTCCTGTTCTACGGAATCTACAGTTACGTATTTTCCGTCCTGGTACTTGCACATCTTAACACCGGTACCGAAGCAGGTCCAGTGAACTTTGCCCCCGGATTCCTGGACGGTGTTGTATTTTTTGTCGCGTCCCCAGAGGACAAACCTGGAGGGAGCGAGCTGGAGAGCTCTTCTTACAAGATATTCAGGAATTTTTACGACATTGGTCTGTTCGTTAACTTCACAGCCATTTTCCTTGAAGATCTGCCTTGCCTCGGGGTCAGAGACCTGAATACCCGGGTCCATCAGAACTTCCATGGTGGCATAGTGAATTGCTTTGAGTTCATCAGTGGTAAAAAGGTTTAATTCTACACCGTTAAGTGCATTGAATCCTGCAACTGCATTACATTTTGCCATTTTTATAACCTCCGAATAAGAATGATTTAAGCCAGAAGCTCTTTTGCCTTTGTGACGGCTTCACTTGCGTTTTCTGCATAACAGTCTGCCCCGATCTTGTCAGCCCATGCCTGGGTTGCGGGTGCACCGCCGATCATGACCTTTACTTTGTCTCTCAGCCCTTCTTCTTTGAGAAGTTCTATAACATCTCTCTGTCCGGGGAGGGTTGTGGTCATAAGAGCAGAAAGTCCAATCATGTCAGCATTGACTTCTTTTGCTTTCTCGATAAAGTTCCTGATCGGGACATCACGACCGATGTCATGCACTTCAAAACCGGCTGACTGGAGCATTGTGGACACAATAGATTTACCGATGTCATGGACATCGCCTTCTACGGTTCCGTTGACAATAACACCCATTTTTGAGCTCGCAGAGCCTTCAGGCATAAGATCTTTAAGGGCGTTTACTCCTGCAGTCATCGCGTCGGCAGCCATCATTACGTGGGGTAAGAAAAGTTTGCCTCTTTCAAAGCGGACCCCAACTTCATTCATGCCTGCTGCAAGTCCGTTTTCAATTATTTCGGAAGGGTCTAATTCTCCTTTTGCCTTTTCAACGGCAGCGAGTACCGCATCCTTCTTACAGGTGATTACTGCATCTGCAAGTTCCTGAAGCAGTTCTTCTTTGCTAATATTGCATCCTCCATTCTAATTTTTAAACATTGGAGACTTCTACCAACTATCACGAATAATCATGATGATTGGGATGCTAGCTCACGCTCTTCGAGTCATGAGATGCACGAAAAGTAACTTATGATGTCAGGGTGGGAAGCCAGGATCACCACAAGCAAAACTGCAAAATCATGAATTCTTCATGATTGCTTACTGAGGTTCATGAGAATTTAGCAGAGGGAACATTTTGGTGCCATTTTAAATCCCGTCTGTTAACTCATCTTCACAGATGTCTCCAGATTAAACTGCGCTTTACTGGTATAAATATTTTGTTAAAAAAGACGACAGAAAACAGAGGGTTCTATAAATAGTTTTTGGTTTAAATATTTTGAATAGAGTAAATGGAGAAGAAAAGAAGAGGGTAAACGAAAAAATATAAATACTAAATACTAAAGATGTCCTTTTACAGGCACATGGTGAGAGAAAAAATAACCACATCATTTCAAGAGATTAAAGAGACTGAAATAGATATAATTTTTGGCACATAATAGGCAAGAGAATAAATTAAGTCGCATGAAGCTGTTTATTATTCAAACTTCAAACCGGGGATTATATTGAGGATCAATAATTAATTTTTATGGGCACAATTTTTTATACATTCCTGAGCCTGAACAAATTCCGGATAAAAAACAGGAAAAAAACGAAAATATTATATATGAGATTTTTTACCGGGAAAGACATTAAGCAGGATCTCTACAGGGGAAAGAAAAAAAGCAATCTAAAAAACAGGAAATCAAGGAAAGCAAACAACATTAAAATTATATTAAAGAAAATCCAGTAAATAGTTAATAGAATACGATAAATAGAATACGATAATTTGAAATTCGTGGAGCGGAATGCAAAAAACAAAAGAAAGGTAAAAAAGGATAAAGATTTCATGTAAGGGCAAAAAGAGGTTAGGACCCCATATTTATGAAAGGTCCGGTTCTTTGTATCCCGGAACACATAAATTGTAAGCCCTGTTTACAAGCTCTATCATTCTCCGGTCTTCTCTTTCTATTTTTATTCCGCAAGCAAGGGCAAGATACTCAGCAAGATCAAAGATCTTTATTTTCTCATTTTTTCCGGCTTCGGCAAGGTTCTGCATACAGCCGCCGCAGTTTGTTATAATCGCGTCGCAGCCCAGTTTTTCAGCAGCCCGGAACCTGTCAGAAGCTACGGAAATAGATTCGGAAGGATAATTTACCCTTACTCCTCCCCCGAAGCCACAGCAAGCCGAACCTTCCGGAGTTTTATTTGCCAGCCCTGTCCCCGGAATCTTTTCAAGCACATCCCTTGCTTCCGTGTAGACTCCCATCCCTCTTGTCAGGTGGCATGGGTCATGGTAAAAAACCCGGAATTTAAGAGCGTTTTCCGGAGTAAGCCTGCCTTCTTTTAAAAGCCGGTCAAGGTACTGAGAGACCTGCAGAACTTCAAAGTCCAGTCTTCCAAACATGCGTGGATAAATATCTTTAAAAGCTTTGAAACACCCGGGGCAGGCAGTGATAAGGACTTTTGCCCCTCTTTTCCTGATTTCGTCAATATTTTTCTGCCCATGCTTGCGGATAGGGTCCTGGTCTCCTGCACCTGCGGATACAGCCCCGCAGCAGTATTCAAGACCGCTCAGGACAGTATAATCAACCCCGGCTTTTTCCAGAAGAGCCACAGAAGCCTGAGCCATTACTTTGTTGATATAGGTGCCAGCGCAGCCCGGAAAATATACCACCGATCCGGGCCTGTCTATATACTCCGGGATCTCATCCATTTCAGAAATTTTTTTGAATAGGTTATTCTCAGACTCGGGATCCACCATGGTCTGCCTCTCAGAAAGGCCGTTTTCATTTACCCATTTCTGTCGGGAAGGAGATATCAGAGGCTTGATCCCGAGGTTTTCAGGGCAGGCAGAAATGCAGAGCCCGCATGTAAGGCAGCGCAGCAGGGACTCGGAATCGATATTTGATGACCCATCAAGATACCCGTAAAGCCGATCAAGCACACCGAGGTCTTCATACCGGGAGCAGACCTCGAGACACTGCCCGCATCTCGTACATTTTTCCCTGTGTTCTTCTACTATATTCATATTTTAACTCCATATCATTTTAAACTCATGCGACTTTATTCTCATATCGATCCTTAAAACCTCTTTCTGAAGAATTCTACCCCTGCAGGTCATTGAACCGGAAAAGCCTCCTTTAAAAAGTATGGGGGGCTCTCTATGAAAGCTGGAAACCTGAAATCGGAGATCTTTCAAAAGAAGATAAGACTATATCCATAGATGCAGTATCAATATCCAGATAAAGGAAGGGATTGAAATATTTGATGATTTAAAAAACAGTGCGAGAAAACTGGTAATTCCATTAGCCCGTTCAATACCTCTCTCCCCGAACACCCTTACCCTGCTCGGCTTTGCAGTAAGCGTGGCTGCAGGAGCTGCATTTGTCCTTGGCAAACCCTTTGAGGGTGGTCTCCTTATCCTCCTCAGCGGAGTTTTCGATGTCCTTGACGGAGGAGTCGCAAGAGCAAAAGGAAGGATCACCCCTTTCGGAGGCGTGCTTGACTCGGTATGCGACCGCTATTCAGACGGGCTCATGTTTCTCGGGATAATGGCAGGAGCAATAAACGGGAGGCTTACGGTTCTCCCTATCATGGGGGTCGAAGGCTGGCTCTGGTCAGGCTATGCCCTTATCGGTTCTTTTCTAGTAAGCTACACACGCGCCCGCGCAGAGTCCGCAGGCTGCAGGAAATTATCTGTAGGAATTGCCGAACGCACGGAAAGGATGCTTATCCTGGCTTTCGGAGCCCTTACAGGATTCCTAGGCTGGGCGCTTGTCCTGATAGCGGTATTTTCACATATCACCATGATCCAGAGAGTCCTGCGGGCAAAAAGCATACTGAACAATCCGTCTGAGCCCGGCATCCAGAAACCGTAACCGGAAATCCCGTAAAAGCCGTACGAAAAAGAAACAGGGACTGCAATCGAAAAAGAATAAAGAAAAGATGCTGGCTATTCTCTACCGATACGCATTTATACTACATGTTTAATTACAATAGTTGGTTGATGGCGAGCAAGGAAAACCCTTTGCCATCGAAGAAATAGATCTGCTCTGCGGGGCCGTAGGGTAGCTTGGTCCATCCTGCAAGACTGGGGGTCTTGCGACTTGAGTTCGAATCTCAACGGCCCCACCAGAATCACATTTTGATCAGGCTTTTTTATATGACCCGGTGCTTTCATGATCAGTGTTTTTACATGATTTCAGTGATTTTATATTCAGCGTTTTTACAATTGCCTTTTTTATGAAGAAATTCTGTTTTTCAGCTTATTTAATCGTTTTAGATTTTTTAAGGCTTCAATCACCTTTTTTTCCAAAAAAGGAAAGAAAAAAATGAAAAATCCAGGTTCAGAACTCTCAGATTCCTCTACGTTTGACACCTACATATTTTCATTTCATGATAAAAATCCCTCTTAATATACAGAGGCACCACAACCTGAGAAAAGATAGCAAACCATTTTTATAATGTAAACGCTGTTTACATGTCGGGTTAGTATGAGACTTCACTGGATTGATGCATTGAAAGGAATCGGGATTATGCTTGTGGTGTTTGCGCATCACAGTTTGCCGATAGCGCTTGATACCTATATATTTTCATTTCACATGCCGCTTTTCTTTTTCATTTCCGGGTTTCTGTTTAATTTCGGAAAATATGCTGAATCGGCTGGAAATTTTGTCAAATGGAGGTTCAGATCTCTTATTGTGCCTTACTTTTCTTTTGCTGTACTGACCTGTCTGTTTTACTTTTTGCTGGATACTGCATTCCAGCCAGGAGTCACAAACATTGAGTTTTTCCGGAACAGCGCTCTTTATGGGATCTATTCCATCGTATATGCACTGGGTCCCCTTGTGTCCTATAATCCGCCTCTCTGGTTTCTGACCTGCCTTTTCGTGACAGAGATCCTCTTTTACGGGCTTGCAAAAAACTATTACGGAAAGCCGGGAAAGATTGTATTCTGGCTTACTGCCGCCGGGGTGCTGGGGTATCTTTATTCAGTTCACGTGCCTTTCAGGCTTCCCTGGAATGCTGATGTTGCCCTCTCTGCAGTTGTATTTTACGGAGCCGGAAATCTATTCAGAAAATATACCGGACCTGAAAAACTTGCAGAACCGGCAACAGAGCCAAAATCAGGTAAGGAAATGGACTCAGGTTCAGCCAGAGAGTTGGATTTGAAAATAAGGAACAGCTTCATCAGGGTGGAGAAATTTTTACCTGGGATCTTTATCTTTTTGAATCTGCTTTATTTAGCTTACCTGCTGGAGTTCCCCACCTCAGACAAGGTAAATATGAATGTACTGAAATACGGGAACTTTTATTCTTATTACCTGCTTGCTTTCTCAGGTATCTTTGCCTTTGTTTATCTTTTCAAAAAAATTAATAGTTCCGGATTACTGGAATATTACGGGAGAAACAGCCTGATCGTACTCGCCCTTCACTTCCCTGTAAAGGATATCCTGACTAAACTGGCAATTCTCGGTTTCGGAGTCGAGCTTGAGTATTTCTATTACAATACCGCCTTTGCTCTAAGTCTGACAGTACTGAACCTTATCTTCCTGATACCTGTTATTTTCCTTATCAATAATTATTTCCCTTTCCTGATCGGGAGAAAGAAGGTTTCTGCGCTACCTGGGAAATTAAAGATTTGCTTCAGGGAGCCTGCAAATTAAAAAAGTTACGTTTTTAAGCAGTCTGGAAGAGAAGACTAAAAAATATGATTGAATGGATTGAATAGTTGAGAATATGTTAGCTGAAGCCAGGACAGGGTTTCCTTAAAGATTTTAAAGGATTAGAGCAATATATAAGAGAAAATATATATTAAAGTCAATTTTCCTCTTTCTCTCTTTCCCTTTTATACTTCTCTTTGATCTTCTCAATCATTTCCTCATTAGCCTCAATAACAAAAGCTCCAACATATCCACACTCCTTGCAGTGGTAGACCGCACCTGCATACCCTCCAACCTCATAGTATATATCCGAACTCCCACAGACAGGACAGACCTCAACTAACTTTTCGTGGTCCAGGGCAATTTCCTCCTTTGATAAGGCTTACAATACCGAATTGTTAAATTATATATAAGAAGCATGATTCAAGATAAAGGCATAGTATTTCTAACTGATATTAAAACAGATACCCATTTAATATTCAAACTAATATTCAAACTAATATTCAAACTGAAACTCAACTTATATCATCAAATTCTATTCAAACTTACATGCGGAAAAACCAGGTCGGTTGGTATGGATAGATATCTGCCCATTCACTCCCGTTCACTCCCGTTCCAGATACGTAAATGCTTTCCAGATTCAAATGCTGAAATTCAGCATTTGTTATTAAAGGCATATTATTCAAAGCCTGTTATTCAAGAGTTATAGATTCAAGGTTTACAGTGAGTAAAAAATGACTGAAATGATGACCCCTGCAATGCGCCAGTACTATGAAGCCAAGCAGGCATACCCTGACACCCTTATCTTCTTCCGGATGGGAGACTTTTACGAATCCTTTGGAGAAGACGCAAAAACCATTGCAAAAGAGCTCGAAATCACGTTAACAGCCAGGGGCAAGGACAGGTCAGGGGAGAGGATGCCTCTTGCAGGCATTCCTTACCATGCCATTGATACATACCTTCCAAGGCTGATAAACAAAGGATACAAGGTAGCCATCTGTGAACAGCTCGAAGACCCGAAGCAGGCAAAAGGAGTTGTAAAGAGAGGCGTTGTCAGGGTGGTAACCCCGGGGACAGCAATAGACTCATCCATGTTCCCGGATGCGTCAAATAACTACCTTATGGCGGTTGCAGGGAAAGAAGTCGGAAAGACCGGAAAAAGCGGAGAAAAGGAAATGGAATTCGGACTCTCATTCCTCGACATTTCAACAGGGGAGTTCCTTACAACCCAGTTTACGGATTCCGGAAGCTTTGATAAATTACTCAGCGAACTTGCCCGAATGAAGCCTGCGGAATGCATCCTGCCCCCGACCCTGTACGGGAATTCGGTACTTGTTGACAGGTTAAGGGAACAGACAATAGTCCAGGAATTTGCCCCGGAAATCTCTGGGATAGAAGAAGCCGGGGAAAAACTGAAAATTCATTTCAGGGTTTCAACCCTCGAGGGCATGGGCTGTGAAAAACTGGAATTCGGAGTCTATTCCGCATGGTCTGCCCTTGAATATGCAAAAACGACCCAGATGAGAGACCTTGCTCATATCAATACCCTCAGGACCTATTCAAACACCGAATTCATGGTCCTCGACTCTGTCACCCTCCGCAACCTCGAAATCGTGAAAAACGTGCGGGATGAAGGGGACCATAACTCCCTTTACAGGACTTTGAGCTTTACAAAGACGCCAATGGGGAGTAGAATTCTGAAAAAATGGCTCTTAAAGCCGCTCCTTTCCGTAGAACAGATAAACCACAGGCTGGACGCAGTAGAAGAGCTGGCAGGAAACCCTCTGCTCCGCTATGATATTCGGGACTGGCTTTCGGAGGTAAGGGATATTGAACGCCTCGTAGGCAGAATAGTGTACGGAAACGCCAATGCAAGGGACCTCGTAGCCCTGAAAAAGTCCCTTGATGCCGTACCCTCTATCCGGGACTGCCTTCTGGAAAAAGCCGGAGCAGAGATGTTAAAAGGGATTGCTGAAGGTCTCGCATCATTTTCAGAAATTGAAGAACTGGCCAAAATGATTGGAAATGCAATTGTTGAAGAGCCTCCCGTAAGCGTCCGCGAAGGCGGGATGATAAAATCCGGGTTCAGCGAGGAACTTGACGAGCTAAGAGACATTTCAAGTAACAGCAAGCAGTGGATTGCAGCCTTCCAGCAGAAAGAAAAGGACAGGACAGGGATCAAGTCCCTGAAAATCGGATACAATAAGGTCTTCGGGTATTATATCGAGGTTACCAATGCAAACAGCAGCCAGGTACCTGATGACTATATAAGAAAGCAGACAATGGCAAATGCCGAGCGTTTCTTTACGCCTGAGCTTAAAGAAAAAGAAAGCCTGATCCTGACAGCAAACGATAAAGCCGTGGCTCTTGAGTACGAAATTTTCACAGAAATCACAGAGACCCTTTCAGCCCATTCAAAGGAGCTCCAGGAAACAGCAGAAAGGATAGGCGTACTTGATGTCCTTGCAGACCTTGCCGAAGTTGCGGAAAATAATAATTATACACGCCCTCAGCTCACAGAAGACTGCAAGATTCTTATCCGGGACGGCAGGCATCCAGTAGTCGAAAGTACGGTATCCGGAGGTTTTGTCCCGAATGATACGGAAATGGACTGCAAGGAGAACCAGTTTTTGCTGGTTACAGGCCCCAATATGGCAGGGAAATCAACCTATATGCGCCAGACAGCCCTTATTGCAATTATGGCTCAGGCAGGTTCTTTTGTCCCGGCTTCCTATGCTTCCATAGGTGTCATCGACCAGGTTTTTACAAGGATAGGGGCTTTTGACGACCTTGCAAGCGGACAGAGCACTTTTATGGTTGAGATGGTGGAACTGGCAAATATCCTTAACAATGCAAGCCCGAAAAGCCTTGTGCTGCTTGACGAAATAGGCAGGGGAACGAGCACCTATGACGGGTACAGCATTGCAAAAGCGGTTGTTGAGTTTCTGCACAACAGGGGAAAGGTAGGCATAAGGGCTCTTTTTGCGACCCATTACCATCAGCTCACATCACTTGAAGAGAAATTAAAAAGGGTAAAAAATTATCATATTGCAGTAAAAGAAGAAGGACACGAGCTGGTTTTTCTGAGGAAAATCGTGCCGGGGGCAACCGACAGGAGTTACGGGATACATGTTGCAAGGCTTGCCGGAGTCCCGGAAAAGGTAATCGAAAGGGCAAATGAGATCCTCAGGGAACTCGAAAGGGAAAGCGTACTCGAAGAATCCGAAGACTGTGAAAACGGGAAAAAAAGAAAAGGCAAAGCGACCACCCGTTATACTCAGATGCTCCTTTTTGACCCCGGGAGCAGAAGCGGGAATTCGGAAGTAAAAAGAGGATTAAGCCCTGTAGAAGCAGCCCTGAAAAAGATGAATGTGGATGAAATGACCCCGATAGAAGCCATGAATAAACTTCATGAGCTGAAAAAGCTGCTTGGTTGAAAGAAATAGATAGAGAAAAACGGTTGAAATAAAAGAAATAGATAGAAAAAACCGGTTGAAATAAGAGAAATAGGTATAAAAAATTAGGATGAAATAAAAAATTAGATAGAATAAAATTTGGAAGGACAGATGAAAGAGCAGGTTGAAGATATACCGGAAGAGAAAACAGGAAAGCAAGCTGAAAAAAAGCTTGAAGAAGAGATGGAAAAGAAGATGGATATGAAGGGAAATAAAATCCGGATTCTTGATAAGGACACGATAAATAAGATTGCAGCCGGAGAAGTAATAGAACGACCGGCATCCGTTGTAAAGGAACTTGTGGATAACTCAATCGATGCCGGAGCAACAGAAATCCGAATCGAAGTCGAGAAGGGAGGAAAACGTTCCATCCTTATCAGGGACAATGGCTGTGGCATGAGCAGAGCCGATGCCCTCCTTGCATATAAAAAACATGCAACAAGCAAACTCACAAAGATAGAAGACCTGGATAAAATTTCTACAATGGGCTTCAGGGGAGAAGCCCTTGCCTCCATAACCGCCATTGCAAAGGTGGAAATCCTTACACGCCCTCCGGAAGAGATTGCAGGCACAAAAGTTGTAATCCATGGAGGAAAGGTAGAGGAAATTTCTGATGCAGGCACGGCTCCGGGGACGTCAGTACACGTAAAAGACCTCTTCTATAATACACCTGCAAGGCGCAAGTACCTGAAAACCGACCGTACGGAACTTGCCCATATCACTGATACCGTCATGAGACTTGCGCTGGCAAATCCGGGGATTTCCTTTACCCTACTTAACGAAGGAAAGCCAGTTCTTAGGAATACGGGGTCAAGTGACCTTTTTAACAGTATGGTAAACCTTCTGGGACCCGATACCGCACGCTCGATGCTTCCTCTTGATTACGGGACAGAAGAATTTGATATCAGGGGCTATGTCTCAAAGCCCGAACTTAACAGGGGAGATAGCGACCAGCTCTTTCTTTTTGTAAATACCCGCCCTGTAACCTCAAGCACGATCAATAAAGCTGTCCGCGAAGGGTATTACACAAAAATGCCCAAAGGCCGTTATCCTGTAGCTGTGCTCGCCCTTACCCTCGATCCGGGAGAAGTGGATGTAAACGTCCATCCGCGCAAAGCTGAAGTCCGTTTCAGCCGCGAAAAGGAGGTAGGGGACGCTGTAATCAGTGCGGTTGAAAAGGTACTTTCGGAACATGGCCTGGCCCCTGAGATAAGGGGAAAAGAAGCAAAAAGGTTACAGAAAACCTTTGATGCCCCGGAATCACCAAAAATTCAGATACCGGATACCAGCAAAGTAGTTCCTGAGAGAGAAAACGCAGAGGTAACCGGAAAAACAGCCGGAAAAGAAATAGAAAGCGAGCCTGGCGTTTTAACGGTTTCAGAGGAAAAAAAGGTTCTGGAAGGCGGGAATAGAGTCCTGAGAGATAAGCCCGGTGCTTATACCTATCCTGTAAAGGATACGGAGAGGAGGCTGAAGAAATCCGAGCGCCTCCTTGAGTTTTCAGGAGAGGGTGAGGAGAAGAAGGCTGTAGAGAATAAAGAAGGGAAAACGGAAGAAAAAAAGCTACCATCAGAGATACAGCCGGAAAGTAAAAAAGCAGAAGAAAAAATAGAAGAAAAAATCTCAGAAAAAAGTCAAACCCGGAAGCCGAAGCAAAAAGCAAATACTGACCTTCTTGAAGACCTGCGGGTTATAGGCCAGGTTTCCAGGATGTATATTCTTGCTGAAAAAGGTGAAGACCTTGTGATTATTGACCAGCACGCAGCCCACGAGCGCATCCTTTACGAGCAGGTCCTGAGAAGTAAAAAATCAAGGGTGCAGGAGCTGATTACGCCGGTGATGATAGAACTTACCCCGAAAGAAAAGGTTCTCATGGAGGAATACATACCCTACCTTGAGGAATACGGGTTTGGAATTTCGGAATTCGGGGATAATACCTATGTGGTTACCTTTGTACCCGAGGTTTTCGGACGTCTCGAGAATACCGATGTAATTCATGATGTTATAGCTGACCTGCTGGCTGAAGGAAAGGTCAAAAAAGAAACAGGAATATCGGAAAAAGTGAGCAAGACATTTGCCTGCAGGGCAGCAATTAAAGGTGGGGCAGCCTGCACCCCAGAGCAAATGGAAGATTTGATAGAGCAGCTCAAAACGGCTGAAGCCCCGTACTCCTGCCCGCATGGGAGACCAACTGTCATAACCATTACGAAAAGTCAACTTGACAGGATGTTTGCCAGAACTCTTTAAACAGCGTTAACTGAATAAAGAAGATCTTGAGAAAATCCGGAAAAAGCTGATAGCTCAGCAAAAAAATTATGATATGAAAAACGTAACTTTTCGATGAAATATATAGAAAGGACACCAGATATGGTTTAAGACGAAATCGAAAGAGTTTCCACTTAAAATATATCTTTATTTCCTATAGTTTTATATAATATAACTGAGATGTAGGTAAGTGTCAGACCAGTACTGACACCACAGGCATCATTCCATAAGGCTATTTTTCACACCCCAACCCCCAAACCCAACAAAGAATGGTCACCCCCATTCAAACCCCCAAGAGAATACCCCAACTTCCAGAAAAAAACGAAAAACTCCATTCCTGGAATGATGCCGCTCTTTTCTATTATGTTGTGTTTTTCCATCAGTTTCTGTGATATTTCTGCAATCATTATGTAATGATTTTATAACACTCTGCAAAGATATTATGAGACATTATAATTATTTTATAGGTCCCCATAATATTTTAAAAAATATTTTAAATTATTCTAATTGTCGTATTATTTTTGTGATTATTTTTGTGTTATTTTGGACAATACCCGTATTTTCGGGAATAAGTTGTCTCAGTCGAACTTATTTCTTCTAATTCTTATCCGGTTTTTCAGGTCAATACATTTATAATAAAAAACCTCCGAGTATTCTTCCATGATAGATCCTGTTAACAATTTCAAGATCCCTGAAGAATGGATTGCCCTTACAGGGCTGCCCAGGGAAGAGCTTGAAAAAAACGTGGAATCCGGCATGGTCGTGGTCCTGAGCGACGGTTCAGTGCTTAAGAGAGGATACACCACAGGAACCACTGCCAGCGCTGCTGCAAAAGCAGCTGTCCTTTCCCTTAAGAAAAAGATTGACAGCATATCCGTTCCCACCCCTGTCGGACTGAGAGCCCACCTTGAAGTCAGCGAGTCTTCCCCCGGGCGAGCAGTTGTAAAGAAGATCCTTAACGACCATGAATCCGATATTACACGTGGGCTTGAATTTGTTGGAGAAGCCAGGGAAGCCGAGGGAATTCACGTCCTCGGAGGAAAAGGCATAGGAGTCGTAAGAAGAGACGGCCTCCAGGTCCCGAAAGGAAAGCC
>WPCI01014143.1_pt1 | contig 16584 bp, 15 predicted proteins | sample 5399871 | NCBI WGS metagenome assembly WPCI01 (sample SAMN12869469, study PRJNA574797) | sludge metagenome | isolation source: wastewater treatment of pH7 | place: China:Beijing | collected 2019-05-20
CGCTCCGATTTGAACAGTTCCGACAGCTTGTCGAGGCGCGGGTCCGGTAGCGGCACCACCCCCACGTTGGGCTCGATCGTCGCGAACGGATAGTTGGCGGCGAGCACAGTGGCGCGGGTGAGCGCGTTGAACAGGGTCGACTTACCCACGTTGGGCAGTCCAGCAATACCAATCGTCAAAGACACGTGGTCAAGTCTAGTTGGGCATAACTACCGAGGTAGTGGGGACGAGGAGAGAACCGCCACCCTCGCTACGAGGTGTGACCATCCGGACGAGGACGCCCCTTCACATGCAGCGGCAACAGGCCGCGATTCTGCAGGTCGTTCTTCAGGTTCCGCGGCAGAGCGAAGGTTATGGTCTCAACCTGGGTGCGGACTTCCTCCACCTCACCCATTCCTCGTTCTTGCAGCCATTCAATGACATCACGAACGAGGATCTCGGGGACTGACGCACCCGAGGTGATGCCCACCGTGTGGGCTCCCTCAAACCAGGCTGAATCAAGTTCGTGTGCGCCGTCAACGCGATAGGCGGCTTTCGCGCCGGCCTCTTCCGCCACCTCGACCAAGCGGACGGAGTTTGAGGAATTCGCCGAACCCACCACGATCACCACGTCGCAGCGCGGTGCCATCGCCTTGACGGACTCCTGTCGGTTCTGCGTCGCGTAACAAATGTCGTCCGAGGGCGGGTCCTCCAGCAGGGGGAACTTCTCACGCAGCCTGCGAACAGTCTCCATGGTTTCATCGACGGAAAGAGTGGTCTGCGAGATCCAGACAACGCGGGAGGGATCGCGGACCTCGACGTTATCGACCTCGTCCGGAGTGCCAACAACTTGAATATGATCGGGGGCCTCACCGAAGGTGCCCTCGACTTCTTCGTGACCGGTGTGTCCGACCAGAATGATGTCGTAGTCGTCCTTGGCGAAACGGATGGCCTCGCGGTGAACTTTGGTGACCAGGGGGCAGGTGGCATCGATTGCCTTGAGCGACCTGGCGTCCGCGTCAGTGCGCACCTGCGGGGAGATCCCGTGGGCAGAAAAGACAACGGTTTCCCCCTCGGGGATCTGGTCAACCTCGTCCACGAACACCGCGCCGCGCTTGGTAAGGGTTTCAACGACGTACTTGTTGTGAACGATTTCCTTGCGCACGTACACGGGTGCGCCCTCTAGTTCGAGGGCCCGCTCCACGACTTCCACCGCGCGGTCTACCCCGGCACAGTACCCGCGCGGGGCGGCGAGGAGGATCTGGTTCTGCGTCGTCTTACTTTCGGTAGCGGCGGGAGCTAGAGCGGAAGTCATGTACCAAATCTATCGGGTGAGCGGCGCGTCCCCTAGAGATGTGGGCCACGCCGAGCGTAGTCGACCGGGCATGCGAGGCACGACGACTCAAACTGCTACCTAGTGACCTAAATCGTTGGCCTCGTCGAGTGATTCATCGTCGAAACCCACGATTTGCACCAGCGAAGTTACGGGATCACCACCGGACGGATGTTTGCTCCCAGCGCTGTCAGTTCCTGTTTCAGCTGCGGAACCGAGTAGTTCCTCTCGGTCCTCGGCGAATAGAGCATCGAACTGATGATCGCCGCCGTGGCGCCAGCATTGAAGCCGTCCGCGATGTGCTGCGCGGTTCCCGCACCGCCCGACGCAATTACCGGGATCCGCACGGCGTCCGCTACCGCACCGGTCAGGGTCAGTTCATAGCCCTCACCCGTCCCGTCGCGATCAATGCTGTTCACAACGATCTCGCCTGCGCCCAGGTCGTAGGCACGCTTGGCCCATTCAACGGCGTCCATCCCTGTGAAAGTCCGTGCCCCGTCAATGGCGATCTCGTATCCACTGGGAATCTGTTCCGATTTACCGACCCACTGCGCCTGCAGGCTGACGACCATGCATTGCACTCCGAACTCGTTCGCTCCCTGCGTGATGATGTCCGGATTTCTCACGGCCATGGAGTCGATGCTGATTTTCTCGGCGCCCGACTCAAGAACGGCGTGCATGTCGTCCAGGTTCTTAATGCCACCGCCGACCGTCAACGGGACGAAGATGTTTGAGGCGACCTCTTTGACCGTGTCCAAGTTGATCCGGCGCTTCTCCGCGCTGGCCATGATGTCGTAGAAGACGATTTCGTCAATCTGTTCCTCGTACAAGCGCTTTGAGAGCTCGGCGGGATCACCAACGTCAATGTTGTCCTGAAACTGAAGCGCCTTGGTAACTCGACCGTCCTTGACGTCAAAACAGGCAACTAGGCGATTGGTCAGCATTAGAAGTCCTCCCTACCCATGTCAGTGAATCTACGAAGAACCGCTAGGCCCACCTGACCGCTCTTCTCAACGTGGAACTGAGTGGCGAGGATTTTCCCCGACCCGACGACCGAGGCGAACGAGGTGCCATAGTTGGTGACGCCGATAGTATTCTCGGGGTGCTCAGGACTCGCATAGTAAGAGTTAACGAAATAGAAGTAGCCGCCGTCGCCCAGTAAACGCTCAAACTGACCCGACTCACGGGAAAGCTCGGTGGGCTCGACTGAGTTCCAACCCATGTGCGGAACTCGCAGTTCCTCACTGTTGAAGCGCTTCACAGTACCTGGAATCCAGCCAAGGCATTCAGTCTCCGCCTCTTCGCTGTAGTCGAAAAGGACCTGAAGCCCAACGCAGACACCCAGGAAGGGCAGACCCTCCCCTCGTACATGGTCCTCCAGGTATGGAAGCCATCCGGAGGCGCGGAGGGAATCCATGGTTACATCAGCGGCACCGACGCCGGGCAGGACGAGGTGAGTTATCCCGCCACATTCTCCAGGCTCACTCACCAGGCGATTGGCCACCCCAATCTGATCGAGGGCATACGAGAAGGACCTCGAATTGCCGGTTCGATAGTCGATTATTCCGACCAGTGATGACATCAGGCTGCCCTCCAGGAGAACTTAAACGCGCCAGCGGGCGCTTCGATCCTTCATCCAAGGAGGTTAGTGGAGGATCGAGAGCGCCCGCGGGTTTGTCTGCCTTTTAGACGGATCAGACCCCGTAGTACAGCTGGTACTCAAGAGGGTGCGGGAAGGCTCGCACTTCCTGCACTTCCTGTTCGTACTTAATCTCTGCCCAGGTCTCAAGCAGGTCTTCGGGGAAAACGCCACCAGCGGTGAGGAAGTCGTGGTCCAGGGCCAGGGCGTCCAGAGCCCTTGCCAAAGATGCCGGTACGAAATTGATGCCCTCGAGCTCTTCCTTCGAAAGGTCGAACATGTCCTTCTCAACCGGTTCGTGCGGCTCAGTCTTGTTCTTGATTCCATCAATGCCCGCCATGAGACACGCAGCAAACGCCAGATAGGGGTTAGCTGCGGCATCGGGAACGCGGAACTCAACACGCTTAGCCTTGGGGTTGTCTCCGGTCAGCGGAATACGAACTGCTGCAGAACGGTTGCGTTCCGAGTACACCAGTGTCACGGGCGCCTCGAAGCCCGGAACCAGGCGGCGATATGAGTTGACCGTCGGGTTGGTGAACACAACTAGCGAAGGGGCATGCTTCAAAAGCCCACCGATGAACCAACGGGCGGTGTCAGAAAGGTCCGCATAGCCCTCTGGATCGTAGAAGAGGTTGGTTCCGTCTTTCCATAGCGAAAGGTTCGTGTGCATACCTGAACCGTTATCGCCGACCACCGGCTTGGGCATGAAGGTCGCGGTCTTTCCGACCTGTAGCGCGGCGTTCTTGATGACGTACTTGAACTTCAGTAGGTTGTCGGCCGCGGTCGAGAGATCAGCATACTTGTAGTTGATTTCCTGTTGGCCAGCGGCTGCAACCTCATGGTGAGCGCGCTCGACCTCAAGACCCACCTCGCGCAGAAGAGTGGACATCTTGTCGCGCAGGTCGCCGAACTGGTCGGCGGGTGAAACCGGGAAGTAGCCGCCCTTGATCGAGAGCTTGTTCCCAAGGTTGCCGCCCTCTTCCTCCTTGCCCTGTTGCCAGGGGCCTTCACTCGACTGAATCTTGTAGAACGTCTCGTCAGGTTCGGTGTTGAAGCGAATGGAATCGAAAACGAAAAACTCGGCTTCGGCGCCCACGTAACAGGTGTCGGCGATTCCGGAATCCTTGAGGTACTGGACAGCCTTGGCGGCAACCTGGCGGGGGTCGCGAGAGTATGCCTCCCCAGTCGTCGGGTCGACGATAGAGCAGATGACAACCAGCGTCTTGTGCTCCCGGAATGGGTCAACGTATGCGGTGCCCGGATCTGCCTCAAGCTTCATGTCGGACTCGTGAATTGCTTTAAACCCACGGATCGATGAACCGTCGAATGCAAGTGCCTCGACTGCATCGGCAAATGTGTCGGCGGGGACATTGAAGTGCTGCTGCACTCCGAACAGATCGCAGAAGCGGAAGTCGACAAACTCCACACCTTCTTTGTCTATGAACTCGACAATCTCTTCCGTGGTGCCAAACATGGTGGTCCTTTCGCTATCACAGAGTTTTCAACGGTCTTGAGCCTGTAGGTCAAGCCGGAGTAAACCACTGACAAACGCAAGCCTAGGGGAGGAAGATGGTCTCAAGCGGCTCGCGCTAGATCCTGACCTTCTTGGTTTGGACACCGACTTTCTCTGCATAATAGATACCAGTCAGCAGGTAATCAATGCCGTTTCCTTGCTGATTTTTTACAGATTCTTTGCATGGGAGGCAATCTGCGAATTACGTTGAAATGACGCCATTTCCTTGTGGGCCTAGCACTTTCTTTACGATTGTCATACGAACTCCTGAATGAGCAGGGATTCCTCGTTCGAGGCGCAACCACACCGCCAAATCTTCGAATCCCACATGGTGAGGCGGATTCAGTCATGCTCTGCATCACATTTTCTGCTTAAAGTCACCTCTTGGAATTGCTCTCTAGCACGAGAATTATGACGGACGTTATAGCCTGACGGCATGAGTTTTGGGGGCATGGGCGGTGGCCGCGGTGGCGGAAGGGGAATCGATGAGGCGGCACAGCGAAAAGCGAACGCTGAAGCCCCCGAGATTCCAAACCTGGGTCGGCGCGTAGCGGCACTATTTACTCAATATAAGTGGAAGCTAATCGCAACGGGCATCCTCGTCGTGATAAGCGCGGCGGTCGCCGTGGTTCCTCCCCTTCTAGTGCAACGGATCTTTGACCAAGCACTATTCCCCTCGGACGAGGCACGTCCCGACATGTCTCTGCTCTGGCAACTCTCGGCAGCGATGGTCGTCCTCTACCTCTTCTCTGCCGGACTGAACGTGGTTCAAACCTGGCTAACCTCTACCGTGGGCAACTCAGTCACTGGCGACCTAAGAGTGAAGCTCTTCGAACACCTGCAACGAATGGACCTGGCGTTTTTCACCCGAACGAAAACGGGAGTCATTCAGTCTCGACTGCAAAACGATGTCGGGGGCGTCTCGGGGGTCCTGACAAACACACTGACCAGCATTCTCGGAAACGTGGTCACTGTTATCGCCTCTCTGGGTGCCATGATTCTGATCGACTGGCGTCTGACCCTGGTGGCAATAGTGCTCATGCCCTTTCTCATCTTCGTTCAGCGTCGCGTGGGACAGGTTCGGGCCCGGATTGCTGGACAGACCCAAGAGTCACTCTCAGAACTGACGACGATAACTCAGGAGACTCTGAGTGTCTCGGGCATGCTCCTGTCGAAATCCTTCAACCGCCAGCGCGCCGAATCACAGCGCTACCGGGCGGAAAACGACAACCAGGTCATGCTGCAGGTTCGCCGGGCGATGAGTGGGCAGGGGTTCTTCGCTGTCGTCCAGGTTCTTATGTCGTCAGTACCGGTGGTTATTTATCTGGTCTCGGGGTACCTGATCACTGGCGGCGTTGACACCATTACCGCTGGAACCATCGTCGCGTTCACCACAGTTCAGGCACGCTTACTCAACCCGCTAATGGGCCTGATGCGTGTCTCGTTGGATCTTCAAACCTCAAAGGCGCTCTTCGCTCGTATCTTCGAGTACCTCGACATCACTCCCGCGATTCAGGATGCGCCCGGCGCGATCCCCGTCGCAGAAGCGCCCGGACCGCGCGGTCAGATTGAGTTCCGCAATGTCGTATTCCGCTATCCCGATGCACCCGCGGATTCTCCCGCTACGTTGAAAGGGGTCAGTTTCGTTGCGAAACCAGGCGATCACGTCGCATTCGTGGGGCCGTCCGGCGCCGGGAAGACGACAATTCTTTACCTGACACCGCGTTTGTACGAGGCGAGTGACGGTAGCGTCCTCTTTTCTGGCGAGGACGTTCGTAACCTGGTCGGCGAGTCCATCATCGACAATGTGGGCATCGTTTCCCAAGAGACCTACCTGTTTCACGCGAGCATTCGCGACAACTTGCTATATGCCAAGCCGGAGGCAACCAACGAGGAAATAGTCTTCGCGTGCAAAGCCGCCAACATTCACCACATTATTGATGGTTTCGAACACGGATACGACACAGTCGTCGGGGAACGCGGGTACCGCCTTTCCGGTGGCGAGAAGCAGCGGATTGCCATAGCAAGAGTTCTGCTAAAGGATCCCCCTGTGTTACTGCTCGATGAAGCAACCTCAGCCTTGGATACCGTTTCTGAACGCGTGGTTCAGCAGGCGTTGGACGAGGCGGCGAGGGGCCGTACCGTGATCTCTATTGCTCACCGCCTGTCCACCGTGATCGGCGCGGACACCATCCATGTACTTGAGGCAGGCAAGATCGTCGAGTCTGGAACGCACCAGGAGCTGCTGGCGCGAGGAGGCCTCTACACGGAACTTGCAGCGCAGCAGATGGCCGCAGCGCACATCGAGGGACTCGACTCGGAGCCCGCACCGCTCGCAGACCGGCGCGCTGACAAAGCGCCGGTGGGATCAATAGCCGGAGAGGTGGTTCGCCTACTGGCAGGACGCGCGAACGCCGCACGTCTGGAGGACGAGGACCCCTATTTCGATATCGTCTAGTACCCTCGGCCTTCTTAATCTCCAGACACCAAACCAATCCGTTTGGCTTCCAGCCAGGAAGCGTAACCTGCTTAGTACGGAAGAACAGTTTTAGGGGCAAGATGTCAATAGAGGATCATAAACTACGGGTTGGGATTATTGGTACCAACTTCATTAGTGACTGGTTTGTCGACGCCTGTCGACAGACTTCCGGCCGAATCTCGCCCGTTGCGATCTACTCACGTAGCTTGGAGCGGGCGCGGGAGTTCGGGGAAACAAACGATGTTCCTCTTATGTTCGATGATTACGAGGCAATGCTCCCTGAGGTAGATGTCGTCTACGTTGCGAGTCCCACCAGCGCTCACTTTGACCAGGCGATCACCGCAATGCGGGCTGGTCGTCACGTCCTCGTTGAGAAGACGATGACCTCGAACCTAGACCAGGCAGCGGCGCTGTTCCAAACGGCGGAAGTAAACGGGGTTGTGGCAATGGAGGCAACCCGAAGCCTACACACACCCACGTACCGGATCATCCGGGACGCTCTTCCCCAGCTCGGCGCCCTGCGTTACGCACACTTCGAGAAGTTGCAGTACTCCTCTAGGTATCAACGATTCCTGGACGGCGAACGGATCAACGCATTTGATCCGTCGCTGGGGAATTCTTCCCTCATCGACTTAGGGGTGTACTGCCTCGAACCGGCGATTGATCTACTCGGCGTTCCGGCGTCGGTGAACAGTTCAGCGGTCTTGCTCCCGAACGGATTCGAGGCGGTGGGTTCCCTCCAACTTACCTATCCAGGAATGATCGCTGACATCACCTATTCGAAGATTGCCCAGGGCGCGGGTCCCTCAACGATTGTGGGTGAGGACGGCTCACTCGAAATCAACGATATCGCGGAAACTTCAAGGGTTGTCCTCCGCCCCCGGGGCGAGGAAGAGGAGGTGCTTTTCGAGTCAGCCCCAATAGCCCCAAAGGAAACGATGCCCTTCGAGCTGGAGGTGTTTGCCAATCAGGTCGCGGCGGGCAGAATCGATCCTCGCTGGCGGGAGGTAACGCTAGAGACCAGGCGGGTCATGGACCAGCATCTGGCCCAGAAGGTAGCCGCCCAGGGCCACTAGAGCACCTGTTTTCGGTGCTCTTTCCAGGGTTTCACTCTTCGTTCTTTACCACTGCGGCGCGCGTCTAGGAAATGAACGAAGATGATGATGCTGATGAATGCCGCGAATGTGCACCAGAGTGAGGAGAAGTCGGCTGCCCTCATTATTGCTGCCGTAGTGAGAGCAACAACGTTGGCCGCGCCCATGACGATCGTATAGACGTATGAACTCATCATTGGAGCCACGCACGTGGCGAAGATATACGGTGGTAGCACCCACACCGATCCGCCCGGCCCCATGTGATAGTCGAGGTTGTTGCCGACTATTTGAACGTATATGTCTGGGCGGAACACCTGAATCATCATGAACGCCCCGGTTGCCCATCCGACAACCATCGGGATCCACATCCATTTTCGTCTCACCGGGTCCGGCTCCATGAGCCAGACTGCCCAGGGAATAAACGCGGGTAGGAATGCCCATGCGATGAACACCCAACCATGAACCCCACATCCGGTCAGTTGTCCCGATGGGTTGTTATTGAGCGCCACCCATGTCAGTCCCTCAAGTGCTTGATGTACGGCGAAAATCAAGGGCACAGAAGCGAATGCGATCTCTCGGGGACGCCGCACCATTGCCAGAGTCCCTATGCCTGCCGCGCCGACTACACCAGCGCCGATGAAACTTGCGGTTGCACTGAAACACATGGGGTGATTATCGCTACCGAAAGCACTGGTTCACTGGCGAGTTATCGAACTTCCCCCCAATCCTTACCCCCTCGTGGGGCGGAATCTTCGCCGGTCACCGCTATAGGGTCCCCTCTCGACATCAAGTGGTCTAGAGAAGCTTCTTACGTTGCATGTAAGCGAAGGCGATACCCCCAAATGGCACCAGGAGGTAGAAGGTTGCGAAACGGAACAGAACAACCGCAACCGTGGCAATGCTTGTGGTGAGTCCGATGAAGTGAAGCGCCGTGACCATCGCGGCGAGGGTTGAGCCGATGCCACCCGGCACTGGAATCGCCGAGCCGATCATGGTGCCGATCAGGTAGACCATGATTCCTTCAGCAACCGAAATTGAATGGCCAACCGCAAAGACACAGAAGACCATTGCGATGCCGTGCGCGGCAGACTCCAGAAGCAGCCCGAGCATCGCCCAGACTCCGGCCATCGGATTCTCTTTGAGTCGATGAAACTCGGGCCTTACCTTGCCCCAGAATTCCCTCGTTTTAGTGATGACGAGGTTTCGTACTTTCGGTACCGTGAGTGTCGCCGCGAGGACCACCACAACGATGGCGGCTCCAATCAGGACTTCCTTTAGCGGAAAGTCCATTTTTGGGAAATCATGGTCAAAAAGTAGAACAATCCCAAACAATAGAACCGTTGCGGCGCCTTGTGCCAGTTCCACCAGCGCAACGACCGCGACTGAACGAGACGTCCTAAGTCCCCTTCGCTTCAGGTAATCAAGATCAAGCGAAGCTGTGCCAAGTCCTCCGGGGACCGCAACATTTACGAACGAAGCGGAGATCTGGACCAGCAGGGCTTCACGATAAGGGACCTTGATGCTGGGAAGCATCTTGAGTGGCATAGAGGCACCGAACCACGATGCGATCCCGATAGCAAAAGCGGCAACAACCCACCAGATATTGGCTTCGCGCAGTGCTTTCATAATCTCGTCCGGGTGGACTTCCCGCGACAGAAGAAATAACACCAAAATGACTAGAACTCCACCGACAGTGAACTGGAAAGCCTTCGTCTTCGCTACCGCGGCAAGCTTCTGCCACACCGCTGGAGGCTTGGCCGTTTCCGTCATCTCACACCGTTCCTGTGGGACCATCCAGTTGTCCTCGGGACTAGGCCAATCGAGAACCCTACCGCGAAGCCTATCGGTGACGTTTGAGTAAAACCTCAATAGCACAGGGGTTCGGCCAAGTTTCCCCCTCCCCGACTGAATTCTTAACCCCGGGGATCGCTCGGGAGCCTGAGTGTTTCTAGTGCCATGACCAATGAGCAATCCCAAAAATCTCGCGAGCGCGAGAGTACTTCACAGTCGGGGTAGCTGAGATCGCCTCAGACGCGGGGGATCGCGAGCGCGCGAGGACTTCACATTGGGTCATCTCTCGACCGCAACTACTTACTGACTGTGGCCACTTACTATTAGTGCATGTCTGCGGATGCGCCTCCAACTAAACCCAAGCGCCCTATCGTCCAAGCATCCGAGGTCATGGGTGGCCTGTTGCTCCTACTTTGGGTCCTCGAAATCGTCGATGTCCTCACCGGTCACGCTCTCGACAGCTTGGGCATAACGCCCCGAGAGTGGAGCAGTCTTCCCAAGATTTTCACCGCCCCATTGATACATTTCGGATGGGAACACCTACTGGCAAATTCCATTCCCTTCTTCGTGTTCGGCGTTCTGATATATCTGGAGGGCGTCCGCAACTGGTTGATTGCAACCCTCACAATCGTCGCCAGTTCGGGACTCTTGGTCTGGCTGATTTCCCCCTCCGGTAGCGTCACTGCGGGCGCCTCTGGCGTGATCTTCGGGTGGTTGGCATATGTACTCGTACGAGGTTTCTTTACCAGGGACATCAAACAGATTCTGCTGGCCGCGGCGGTCCTCCTCGTATACGGAGGAATGCTGTGGGGTGTACTGCCGATGGACGCTGAGGTCTCCTGGCAGGCGCACCTAGGAGGGCTGTTGGGCGGAGTGCTTGCAGCCTGGCTCCTAAACGGCCGCCAGAACGCAAGAGCCCAGAATTGAGACACTGCTCAGTGGCCCACCGATCCGCTGGTTAGTGACGATTCCCCAAACGAAACGAGAAAAGAACAAGCATGGCGCTTAGCGACAACTCGATGATCGGCGCGCTCCTACGTCTACGAGGAAACGGACGCGCTGCTGTCTACACCGAGCCGATGTGGGGCCTGTCCATGCAGCTTGTTCTGCCCTACGCGTCAGTGTTCATGTTGGCACTCGGAGTTCACACTGGCGACAGCACCATTTGGGTGGATAGCGGGTTGGCTTTCGAGCATGAACCGAAGCTGGCCATTCCTGCTAACAGCAGGCCTCCTACTTATTGGGGTCATCCTGGCGGGGCGCTTCTGGGTGGCTCCACCAGCCCTTGCGGTCGACTCGAACCCGGACGAGGAGTAGCTCTGTGAGGGGCAGAATACCGATTAAGTCATCGGGCAACTTGGCAATGCGCCGAATGGTCCGCCGCACTGAGTCTTCCTAGGGAATCAACGGCACGAATGAGTACCAGCCGTGCGTCGAGACTTCTGTGGTTCCTTCGGGCGATTTGACGACTTTACACATCATCCCGGAAATGGGAACAACCATCATCCCACCGACAGCAAGCTGATCCACTAAGTCCCTGGGCACCCCATCTGCCATCGCGGATACGAGGATTCGGTCGTACGGCGCGTTTTCAGGCCACCCAAAGACCCCCTCGAGGGCTTGCTTGATGGTTGCGTTCCGAACGTCGGATAATACGTACGAGGATCTTGCGACCAGTTCAGGGATTCGTTCGACTCCAACGACGTTTCCTTCGTCTCCAATCAGGTACGAGAGCAGCGCGGTCGTCCATCCAGAACCTGAGCCGACATCCAGCACATTCTGTCCCAGGTGGACATCCAGTAGGTCAAGCATGTTGACAACCGTTGTCGGCTGTGAACACGTCACATTGAACCCGATTGGTAGGGGGATATTGAGAGAAGCTTGCAGCTTCTGATCATCCGGAAGAAACCTCTCGCGAGGAACTGCCTCAAACGCCTCTCTAAGTCTCCGACTCATGCATCTATGCTGACCAATGGAACAACCTCAATCAACCCTTATGTCTGCTTATCGTTGTTCACGTGGAACTCGACGAAGTCTGGCTGGTGTAGCAATAGACGAGGCCACCATTACGAACCTCGAGGACGTAGCCGCTACAGAAGACACCCCGCATCAGTCCTACGCTTCAACCCGGGTGTCGATCCAGTAGTGACGTGTCACGACACCCTCGCTGAGTTCCATCTTGTCTTCAAGGACTCCACCATTGCTCTCAATGGTGCGGATAGACGCCTCGTTGTCATCGTCGCACGTGACCAGAGCTTGCTCGATGCCAAGGGTGCCGAGGAGCTCAAGACCCTGGCGCAACATTTCTGCTGCGTAGCCACGTCGACGGAACTGTGGTCGGACGCCATAACCAATGTGTCCTCCGGTCACTCGTAGTCCGGGTGTGAGTGCGTGGCGAACGTGAACTCGACCGACAACCTCGCCATCGACGACCGCAAGAAGCATAGTGACGGGAGCCCTACCAGGAACCAATCCAACTCCCCGAGAACAGCGGTCGAGATAGTTCAGGTATTCAATCCAGGTCTGGTCGTCTTCTGCCAGCATGAAGTCAAAGCCCTCCCCGGCAAGCTCCCTCTGAGCAGCCATTACCTCACGCTCGTCGGACAAAGACGGCGGTCGCAAAAGAAGGCTCGGAACGGACACATCCCTCATGCTAGCTTGGCAGCCCCGGTTACTCCTGGCCGAGTTTCGGACTTCGGCACTGCGGCAGAGAGCCGACACTTGTATTTGTGGAACCTAATGGGTGTCTTCACTGAAGAATCCGCTTGCTACAAAAGCCCGCTGAAATATCTCGCGTATCACTTCCTGTTTTCTCGCGTTGTACTCGGTAGTCAGCGAGTCGGGCACACTAGCCGCTACACGCTTGGCTGTTGCATAACGCTCTCGGTCATCGGGACTTATCCGGAGCCAGTTGCGGAAGACAATGTGCTTTATCAGTTCAGGACTGTCCGGGCCGAAGATGTGTATGTTTGCAGCCGGACCACCATCGGTAGGTGCAATACAGTCATCGGCACGCTGGCCGCCTCGAAGCATCCTGTGCTCATGCCACCAAGGCTCACGGACAGTTAAGATAAAGCCTTGCTGCTCCAATAGAGGTAGCCACGCATCTTCTTTCGCAGGGTCTGCCACCGTTACGTCGATATCAATGACTGGTTTGGCGACAAGGCCCTCGACAGAGGTGGATCCGATGTGCTCGATGCGGATAGCCCTCATCCCAAGAGCCTCAAGTAGTCGAAGTCGAATGCTCTCCGCTTGTAACGGCCATCTCGCGTCATACTCGCTGAGTTCAATCTTGGCCCGACGAGGTTTTATCACCCACGGATCAGACTCTGATGGCTGTCCATCATCGAAACGTAGGATCTCTTCACGCGTGGCCATAACTGCACCCTACATCGCGTCGATTGCCGCGCAACCTGCGTCATAACCAAGACTTTGGTTAGCCGGATTCCTTCGAGGCATAAGCTCGAATCGCAATCCGCGCTCCCATACTATGAATGGCGATTACTCTGCTCTTATGGCTATTCTTCCCATTCGTATCTATGGTGATCCCGTTCTTCATACCCCCGTCGATCCCGTCGGAGAGATCACTGAGGAGATCCGCACCCTCGTCGAAGACATGTACGAGACCATGGAGGCCGCACCCGGTGTCGGCCTAGCCGGTCCGCAGGTTGGGGTGGGGAAAGCTCTCTTCACCTACTCGTGGGAGGACGAGGACGGGACCGAGTTCCGCGGCGTCGCCATCGACCCGATCCTGTGGATGGAACCGACGGTCCCCGATTCTCTGCTCCCAACAGAGGAGGACGAGGAGGAGGGCTGCCTCTCCGTCCCCGGGGAGCGCTTCGCGCTGCGTCGCAGCGAGAGAGTTCTTCTGACCGCACGCAATATCGACGGCGAGGTCTTCGAGATTGAAGCCGAAGGCTGGCTGGCTCGTATCTTCCAACACGAGTACGACCACCTCGATGGAGTCATCTACATTGACCGCTTAGATCAGAAGCAACACAAACAGGCATTCAAGGCAATGAAGAAGCAGGGTTGGAACACTCCGGGTAAGAGCTGGCTCCCAGGTAAAGACAACCTTGAGGGCTAAAACCTCCCGGAAACCCATCGATCATTGATCACTGGCACTCTCCAGTTAGCTTAGAAACAAACTGTGTCAGCTGAATACCGTGACCATCAGTCCTGAAACTACGGCGCTGGCATAGACAAAGAAATCACCAGTACGCCCTTCTGGTGTCGGCATGCTGGCGTCTCTGCGACACTGGTGACGTGGATGATCTATGTGTACCTCCCGGGCCTGGGATACCTAACGGGGTGACCATTCCGGGCGCCGAGTTGAGCGAGCGATTCTCGCATGCCTCCGGCCCTGGTGGTCAGGGAGTTAATACCTCTGACTCGCGCGTCCAACTCAGCATTGATATTTCTACCACGACAGCCCTCAGCGAAACACAACGGACGAGGGCTCTCAAGCGACTCGCCTCCCAACTGTCCGACGGAGTCCTCACGGTGACGGCATCGAAGCAGCGGTCACAACTGCACAACAGGGCACAAGCCCGAACCCGACTTGCCGCTATCTTGCGCGAGGCACTAGCACCGGTCACGCCACGGCGTCCCACAAAACCAACCCGTGCATCCAAACTTCGTCGACTCGATATGAAGAGGCACCGATCCACGATCAAACAGGATCGCCGCCGCCCACGCCCCGAATAGGTCAGGCCAACCACCACCGACCAGAACTACGCCGGGTCGGAGCAGAACCGTGATTCCACTGTCAGAGTTCGACGGAGACTGGAAGCCTGTGTAGAAAATCTCTGGAGGGAGCGGAGGGTCAAGTCGACGTGTTCTCGGATCCGATTCGAGAAATAATAGCCACTTCGAGTTGCAGTAGTGCTTTCCTTGTCCGAGAGGCTGGAAACGCGCCGCACTCGACCTCGTTACTCGTGACCCCAGTGCTTCCCTGTCCGAGAGGTTGGAAAGAAAGCCAAAGTCGCCACTCACCAAGTAGCACAAGTGGAAAGAGAGCCGCGATCACCACTTTCGTCCTCGTAATGCGCATGCTTTCGATGCAGGAGCGGCGACTTCGGCTATCTATCCAAAACGGCTCATCGGATTGTGGTGGGGTGGTGAAGGTGTTTCATACTTTCAGGTGTGATCCAAGAAAAGAATAGAAACACCTTCACCGTTACTGATCCTACTTTGATTCTTCAGGCCCTGGTCGGTCTCAAAGACGCCCGTGTTCTTGATTACTACCGTGACCGGAAAACTGTTTGGCTACGTATTGAACAGGTCCTCAAAGACCAGACTTGCCCGAAATGTAAGGGACCAGCGTTGGTAAAAGACCGCCCCGAGGTTTCCTACGTTGACCTTCCCGCCTATGGCAAACCAATGAAGCTTCTTTGGCGTAAACACCGTTTTACCTGCCCGAACCCGTACTGTTCTGCTAACTCTTGGGTGAACCCTGATCCCAGGATCGCTCCAGCTTCGGGGTGTATGACAACGCGGACCGCGAAATGGGCAACGAAACAAGTCGGTGGGGGTAGAACGGTCAAAGAAGTAGCCATCGAGTTGGGCTGTGACTGGCACACCATCAACGACACAGTTAACAGGTACGGGGCTGCCCTGCTGGAAGCGGACCGGAGGCGTTTGAACCAGACCAGTGCGATCGGCCTTGATGAGACCAGCTTCGTGCGCCTGGCCCGTCATCGCACTAGTTATGTGACCACTGTCTGTGACGTTGAGAACCATCAGATCATCGACATCGTGGCGTCCCGCAACTTTGTTGATGTCGCACACTTCCTCAACGATCAACCGCAAGCTTGGCGGGACCGTATCCGTTTCGGGGCTTTAGACATGTCCACTACTTACCGGGCCGTTTACAACACGGTGCTACCAAGAGTTTGTCAGGTTGTTGATCATTTCCACGTCATCAAACTCGCCAACAACACTTTGGATCAGGTACGGCGCAGGGTCCAACAAACCCAGCTCCACCACCGCGGCCGCAAGGATGATCCCCTCTACAAGATCCGCCGCACCCTACTGGTTGGGGAAGAGAAACTCACCGACGCGGCCAGTTCAAGACTTGCTTCAATGCTCGCGTTGGGTGACCCAGACGGGGAAGTCGCGATCACCTACCGCATCAAAGAACGCCTCAGAGAGTTCTACGACCAAACAAGCCTTCCCGACGGCCAGAGTCTCCTTGACGAACTGATCGACCACTGCCAAAGAATCGTAATGCCACCAGAAGTTCAAAAACTCGGGGCAACCTTGAGAACCTGGTACCAGCAAATCCTGGCCTACCACCAAGGACACCACACGAACGGAATCACCGAAGCGATGAACAACCTAATCAAACGAGTCAAACGAGTCGGCTACGGATTCAGGAACTTCAACAACTACCGAACCAGAGTCCTGCTCTACGCCGGCAAACCCCACTGGCGCACCCTCAACTCAATCACCATCCCATAACCACACCCCACCAGAATCCCATGAGCCTCCAAAACGAGGACCGAGGAAGTGGCGGCTTCGGCTATCTTTCCCCAACCCCAGACCACGCTGCAATCAGATGATCCAGAGGAGTTAGAGCGGGCGACGGGATCCTCCCCCTCACCTCGATGTTTGCCGGCTCATCGGATTTTGGTGGGGTGTGGCTGCGCGTGTTGGGCCTGGGGTGGAGCGGTGAAGGTGCTCCATACTTTTAGGTGTGATCCAAAAAAATAATAGAAACACCTTCACCGTTACTGATCCTACTTCGATTCTGTT
>WPCI01235304.1_pt1 | contig 16584 bp, 26 predicted proteins | sample 5399871 | NCBI WGS metagenome assembly WPCI01 (sample SAMN12869469, study PRJNA574797) | sludge metagenome | isolation source: wastewater treatment of pH7 | place: China:Beijing | collected 2019-05-20
TCTTATTTTAGTAAATTCTTAAAATCGATATATAAAGGAGACGAAATGCAATGTTATCAAAAATGAAGAATTGGTTAAAAAATGAGGATTCACAGTTGTCATCAGAAAACGGAATGTTAATCGCTTTAGCGGTAATTATTGTATTAGTAATTGGACCATTTGTATGGAAAGCAATCCAAGGTGGTTATGATACAATTCTAGCTCGATTCACAAAAGCATCAAGCAATGCAGATGTAGATTCTTGGAACAAAAAATAAGTTTTAGATTGAAAATAAGAGGGGGCGTGTTTCATATAGCTCCCTCCTTTTAAAACATAAGGAAGTAGGTAAAAGATCTGTTAATTCAATTCGGGTATGAATTAATCGAAAACCTATGTGATAGATATGGAACGACTATTGAGGTCATTGACCATACCGAAAAGACCGAGGAACAAGAATTAGTAGAAAGTTTAATTCAGATTGCCACTGTTCTCAGCAGTAGACTGCAAGGTAAAAGAGCCAATAAAGCCAAGAAGATGATTAAGGAGTTGATGGAAAATGATACTTGCAAGGAAAATAAGAATAAGACCGAATAAAGAACAAGAACATCAACTTTGGAAATCTGTCGGAACAGCCCGATGGGCTTATAACTGGACATTAGGTAAACAGGAAGAAAATCATAAGCACGGTGGTAAATTTTTATCTGACGGCATCCTTCGTAAAGAATTAACAGTTTTGAAGCAAACAGAAGAATATGCATGGCTATATGAGGTATCCAATAACATTACAAAGCAAGCGATTAAAGATGCTTGTCAAGCATATAAGCGATTCTTCAAGGGACTGACTGATAAACCACGTTTCAAAAGTAGAAGAAAATCAAAGCCGTCTTTTTATAATGATAATGTGAAATTGAAAGTCCGAAATAACGAGGTGTTGATTGAAAAAGTTGGATGGATGAAAATCTCAGAATCATTACCAATCGATGTGAAGTATACGAATCCACGTATTCATTTCGATGGGAAGTATTGGTATTTGTCCGTAGGTATTGAAGAAGAGAAAATGCAGCAAAAACTAACAATTGAGAGTTTAGGGATAGATGTAGGCATTAAAGAACTTGCAGTGTGTTCGAATGGAATGAAATTCAAAAACATTAATAAAACAAAGGTAGTTAAGCAGGCGGAGAAACGCCTTCGTAGGTTGCAACGTCAAGTTTCTCGTAAATATGAAATGAATAAGGAGGGGAGCCGTTTCGTCAAAACCATCAACATTATAAAACTTGAAAAGAAGATACAACTCTTACATAGGCGCTTGAAAAATGTCCGAGATAATCATATTCACCAAGTAACTACTGCAATCGTGAAAACCAAACCTTGCAGAGTTGTGATGGAAATGTTGAATATCAAAGGAATGATGAAGAATAAACACTTATCAAAAGCTATTGCACAACAAAATTTATATGATTTCAAAATGAAAATACAGTATAAGTGTGAGAAATATGGGATTGAGTATATGGAAGCTGATAAGTGGTTTCCTTCGTCTAAAATGTGTTCGACTTGCGGTGAAATCAAAAAAACTTTGCGTTTATCCGAAAGGATATACACCTGTGACTGTGGACATGAAATAGACAGAGATTTCAACGCATCTATTAATTTGTCGCGTTATCAATTAGCAACTTAACACATGAACGTTATTGCTAATATGTAGGATTCGTTGTATCCGAATTCACGCCCTCGGAGTGTTATATCAAACGAAAGTAGCTTCGGCAAAATCGGACACGTAGAACAGGGAAATAAACAAACTTTATATAGTTTTATAAGGTTTTTGCAACGGGAATCGAGTCTTATATCCTTATACAGTAATGGAGAGTTCAATTGCTGTTTTTAAGCGATTAAACGTACCTAATAATGCTTATATTTCAGCAATATGTGAGGCGAAATCACAAGGATTAGGAGAATTAGTTTCTATGATGATGGAAGCTGGGAAACAAGGAGAGAATTTGATTATTATGCGCTACTGTTTTAAAAGATGCTCCAAGCTGTTCAAAAGAATTAGAAATTAGTAATATCTCTTTGTTTCCAGAAAGAGAACCCGGTACCAATATACCGAGGGATAGAAGACATATAACTTCGGATATAAACAAAGATGTATATCAAGATTCACCCACGATTGATAAGGTAATACCTTACCAGGGTAGTTCTGGAAAGGGCAAGTTAATATCAAATAGTACTATTGTGACTCCAATGAAACAAGGGGATCGCCTAAAAATAAGAAAATGGGCTACACCGATCCAATTACCAAATAACCGTACAGTCACAAAGAATGATACGAACAAAGAAATAAATGGATGGTCTACATTTAGTATGAATACTCAAGTTGCAAATAATCCGTTTTATATTACCGAGCAACGAGGCGTAACTTTTTATATGCTTGCCTATTCTGAAGGAATTACATATGTAGATGAGTTGAAAGTGGGATACGCATCGGAAGCAGAAGTATACCAAGGGAATCAGCAAATATATAATGGTAGACTCTCTGACCATGTAGATAAAGAAGAAAAAGATCAGGCAGTGCCCACAACACCAGGAGGCCTCCAAATTGAAAATAGAGAACTGAAAAAAAATAAAGTAACGTTTGCCCCTGCGAAAGATGATGGGAGTACCTATCATTATAAAATCCGTGGAATTGGTAGGAATGACGTTTCGGACTTTTCTAAGGAAGTTCCTGCAACTGTAACAAGTGGCGTAAAAGGATATGAATATGTAGTGAATGATAAATCCGACACATCAATTGATAAAGTAAGTGGTGTTCAGTTTACAAATCAGACTAGCATTCAGTTTCCGACTGATTATGCGAAACCACAATATGTACATATCCGAACAGTAGATAAAGCTGGGAATAAAAGTGCGACGAAGCATATTTCTACCACACAAAAAGGACGAGTAGATATGCTTACTGTTCCTAAAAGTGTAGAGTTTACCCCAATTCAACTAAATGGAGAAAAGCAAAATTCATTTGGTACATTAGGTAAACTCATGATACATGATAGTCGAAATCAAGCGGATGGATGGAGATTGAATATGACAATTTCTCCATTTACAGAGTCGAACATTGCAAAACAATTGCCAAAGGGTTCTCTATCCATAAAGAATCAAGTGAGTGTAACAAAAGTAAAGGGTCCAGAGACAGGGAAACCTATTATACAGATTCCAAATACACCTATTGATAATGGGGCAGCACACACTATTATCCGGGCTTCGAAAGATGTAGCAATTGGAGAATATCAACTCGATTTTGGACAAAATGGATTACAACTGCAGATAGATCCAGGGACAACTTATGTAGGGAAGAATCGGCAAGTTACTTATACTTCTACGGTCACTTGGTCTCTAGTGAGTGGACCGTAATAATCCATCTAAACAGGAAAAAATAAGGAGGGAAAATTATGAATATATATGTAATAGGAATACTACTAGGATATATGACCCTGAATATATTTACTGACTTGAAATATAGAAAAACGAAAAATATATGGCATTTGCTATTCTTAATTGTAGGTATAGGAATCACGTATTTTGCTGGAATAAGAACAGGGAAAGAGATTGTGATTGTACTAGCTATGGCATTAGCGTGTGGTTTGTTGTTAGAGACATTTAAATTTTCTTCACCAGGTGATACAAAAATGCTTGTTGTGGTAGCTGTATATGTTAGTAATGTAGTAGAAGAAACAGCTATCCTTACCGCTATTACATTAACAGCTTTCCATTTACTATTCTTTTGGGTCGCTAGTGTGTATCGATTAATTAAAATTTTAGGGTTTGTAGGAGCGATTAAAGACCAATTGGAGCATGCTGCTTCTATATTTGGGGCAAAACTACCAAAGAAAGAAATACAGCTGATACAGAGCTTTCCGGGGGCTTGTTCTATTTTATTAGGAGCAATTGTGTATGTTGCTTTCACAATTTATCAAAACGGAGGTGTTTTAGCTTGAATAGTAGAATCATTCATCAAAGAGAAACGTATATTTATTTCACGATATTCGCATTAGTAGGGGTACTTATTACAAATATGTTTATTAATATGGTGTTTATACTAGCGTATCCGTTACTTATCGGATTAATTGTACAGGTTGTCCTGCTTCAGAGGATAAAAAAACCGTTTTATAGGAGTGGAAAAGAATTAACGGAACAGTTAAAACTAAAAAATATATTCTTAGTAGAATCAAATATTTTAGGAGATGAAGAAGGAACTGTCTATGAGGTGCATCAAAAGCCTTTTACATTCTCAAATGGACTAATTAATAAAGAGAAGAGTTATAAGGTAATAAAACAAGATTATAAAAAAAAAGTAAAAGAAGATTTAACGAAAATTGCAAAATGGCAAGTTACAACAAAAGCTAGACTTGTTACAACAACACATTTTCGTTTATATACAATTTGGCAGAAAAATAGTACAGGCTATCAGCTAAAAAAAATAGAGGATTGTATTGATCCATATGCCAAGATGAATCTTATACAATGGGTGATTGCTTCATTCTGTACAACTGGTCGTATTAAGTATGATAAGAAGCCGAAAGAGTGGGCAAGTTATGAATGGATTGCGTTAAGGTAAATAAAAAGATAGGGAAAAAAACCAAGTAGTTCAGTTACTGTAGGGAAACTTATTAGTATGCTGTTTGTATTTAGCCTATCTATTATTGATTTAAGGGGATTAATTATGCAGGATTTTTTGCTACAGAAGATAAAAAATCCATTTTATGAATTTAATAATATCGTGTTTATTGGCGATATTCTGCCTAAATAATAATATGAGTGCACTAAGCGATAAGTTTAAAATTCAACATCTATGCAGTTTAAACGTATTAAAAAAGCTTGTTACAAACCTATGTAATAGTTTAAAGAAATCTGAAATGGTTAGTGCTACAGGTCATAAAGGACAATTAATTTGGCTGATAGCAGATGATGCAGGTAAAGAGAAAAAAATACAATGGAATTACATCTGAATTTGAATAATTAAAAGAAAAAATGGTCTAGATTTAGACCATTTTTTTGTAGATGATTTTTATAGAAACGATATCAAAAATTGCCTTCTTCCGACTAGGAATACTTTAATTTTAATAATATGTATTGGACGCCAATCTAAATGTTATTTCATTTTGCTTTTAAGCTTTTTTCATACGCTTTAACTTCGTCAATAGTTTTAAATACTTTTAAATCAAATATCTTTTCTCCATCAATACATACAACTAATACTCCATCTTGAGCTTGAAGAACACTACCTACATTACCTTTTCCAAGTGAAATACTGAAGGGATTCTCTACATTTAATGTTTTCTTTTTAGCAAGATAATCTTTAAATGACATACCAATGGATAGCTCGTCTTTTAAGCCTTTAATAGTGTTACCAGAAGTAATTGTTGATCGATCCTTTTTCGTAGCCTCTTCTTGTTTGCGTTGTTCTTCAGCCTTTTTCTGTTCTTCTATTTTCTTTTGTTCATTTTCCTGTTTTTGCTCATCTAACTTCTTTTGTTCATCTTCTTTTTTAGTTTCTTGTTTTGGTTCTTCTGATGTACTTGCTTTATCATTTGAACCACAAGCAGCTAATCCCATAAGTAATGCGCTACAAGTTAGTGCTGTAAGTAATTTGCGTTTCATATATTTGTCCTCCACACATTCAATTTGTAAGATTTCTGAAACAAGCATAACAAATTCAGTCATAACTATTTTGTCATATTATGTCGAATGGGAATAAAAAAAGAGAGCCGAAGCTCTCTTTTTCAATTAATAGCAACTAAGGATGCCTCAATGATATATCGTTCCGGTGCATCTCCAATATAGTTAAATGGATAACATGTAGTTAATGTTAAAGTTGATTTATCTTTTGCGACAATTACAGTACGATCATTTGCATCTGTAATCCAATGTTTTTGAATTTGATAAATGTATACTCTTTTATCATACTCAACTAAAATATAGTCATTTTCTTGTAGATCTCCCAAATTAGTAAATACCGTATCACGATGTCCGCTTAAAACTGTATGTCCATTACCTGAAGGAGTAGTCGTAATATCGCTAACAAACATTCCTACTCCTTTTTTTAAAGTTTTAGCATCAGCACCCCAGTAAACTTGATATTTTTGTTTAATTTTGGGTATAACCATATAGGCGATTTTTTCTCCCATTTGATGCTGAGCTTGAGAAGCTGGAATCTGTTTTGGTAATCCTGGTAATGGTTCATTAGTGTTTGTAAGGTTAGTTTCTTGATTTGGTAGAGTATAACGGGATTGTTCTTTGTTTGATTCATCACTTGCATCTTTTCCATCATTAGTGGCAGATTGTATATTTTGATATTGTTGAATTTCATTACTTGTTAAGGCTTCAACAGTTTTTCTTGCATCATACCAATCTATAAAGTAATAAACAAAAGCAAAAGAGCCTATAGTAATTAATAAAACTCCCAACCAATCAAGTTTTTTCAAGTTTATCACTCCACATTAAAAACGACAGGAATATTCCTGCCGTCTTTAGGTATTAGTTTATGCATTCGTTTTTTTACGACGGAATATAAGAATTGAACCGGCTAATACTAAGCCAGCACTTGCAAGCATCATTGTAACACCGTTTGATGCTGTATTAGGCAACTTTTCACCTTGTTTTTTTGTTTCAGCCTTTACAGCTGTTTGCTTAGTTTGCTCTTGCTTATTGGTTGTTGCTTGGTTGTTTTGTTGTGTATTTTCTTGTTTTACAGGTTCTTGTTTAGTATTTTCCTGTTTAACTTGCTCTTGTGGTTTGTTTTCATCTTTTTTAGTAGGCTGTTTACTAGCTAAAAATTGATCGTAATCCCCTTTTTTTACTTCACAAGGTAAACCATCATTGTCACGATCTAAATCATGAGGATCGTTAGTCGCACTGTATCCATTGCTGTGCCAGAATTCCATAACCTCCTGTTTGTTTTTAAAGTGACTGCAATTCTTGTCATTTGGATTTTTTTCTGCAAATGCAGCAGAGCTGTATCCTACTGTTAATAGTGTGAACGCTGTTGCTGAAGCTAATAGTTTTTTCATGAATTTCTCCATCTCCCTAAATGGTATGTATTTACATAGAAATATTTTACATTCTAAAAATTAAAAATACAATAATAATTTGTTGATAAATGTAAGATTTCCACACAATGATAGCAAATCATTAATTCTTATATTGTTATATTTGTCGAACGAAAATAAAAAAGAGAGCCGCGGCGGCAACACCAAGCGATATAATCAAAAAGTTGAATACGACTATGGATTCTGAAGTTTGTGATACACATGGCATGAATAAGATGAAGTTCGGTGGGCAAGTTGTGTTTGCCCGCGTTACTTCCTTGAAAACGATAGTAAGAAGCCTCAGCAACAGGAGCAAGCGAAATACGATGCTGATAAAGCTCATGAGAAGAAATTGATGTTTTATCAACAAAGCATGATTACACATAGCAACATTAAGAAAGCAAACTTTGACAATTATGAACTCGCAAAGGTCATTGCGACGGATTATTGCAATAGAAATGTATTTAACACGATTAAGGCCGGGAATTGTGGGGCAGGGAAACACATTTCGCTTATGCTATCGTGGATCAGCTTGCAGGAGCAGGGAAATCAGTTGTCTTCATTACAGGCGGTGAATTGCTATGAAAGATAAAAAGTAAATTCAGTAAAGATTCTACATTAACTGAGGATGCTATTATTCGGAGCTTAGTAAAAGCAGAAGTATTGATAATCGATAATTTAGAAGCAGAATTAGGCGCGTTAGATGTCAATGCCAAAGCGAAAAACCTCATTAATAGGGTGTTATTCGATGTTTTCGATAGTAGGCAAGGTAAATTATCTTCAAGACAAACCTCACAGGAAAGCGTTTAGATGAGGCATACGATGAACGGATTGTATCGTGGATTCTAAATAACTTCAGAACGATCACTTTTAAAGAAAGGCATTGCCATTTTAAAAGGGGAATAACCGATGTGTGTATGTGAGAACGGGAGTAATTAAGAACAACATGGGGAATGGCTGCTATCAATTTGCACTGTGTATTTGCGAAGTAGGGAATCTCAGTCCTGAAGAAATGGGTAGAAGACGTTATGCTGTTATGGCGGAGTTAAAAGAAATTCATTAATTACAACTGGAGGGAGAATGGGATGTCATGACTTGGAACGGATTTGAAAAAGGAGAATTACACAATGGTGTTGCAGCAGTGAAAGTACATGAAGAAATCGCGTGGTAATTTATATATACCTTTATAAGAGTTGGGCTTAGTGTTTAATAAAAGTGAAGCGGTTCAATTACGAGAAATGTGGGATGAGGATAAAGATATTCTTGAAATAGCAAAAGAGTTAGGAAGACATCAACTAAAAATTGTCGTATTAATCATGGCTCAAGCGGATAAGAACAAAATTAAATCTCGCTCAATGGGGTAAGGGGCATGAAACAATTAACACTGGAGGATGTAGTCGGAAGTTTTGATTATACCGCAACAAGTACCGTAGACAAATTCTTGAAGTGTAATAGCGTTATGACGTACTCAGTAGAGTTTTACGATAAAGATGAGAAGTGGAAGCTTCGTTGGTTTGAGGCAAAGTCTGAAGGCAAAGCGATAGAAATGGCTAAAAAGAAATACGGAAAGATAAGAGGCCATCAAAAAGTGTTGTATTTGAAACACGTGACGTTTCATAAAGGGATTATAAAATTATTTATATATTACGTATAAATAATTTTCGGACGGAATGAATAAAAATATACAAAATCCTTATTTAAATATAGAAGCCCTAGGATTAGGGGGCTAGGGCTTCTAGTCATGGTATATCTCACACGACATTATAAAAAGAAAAGAACATACTGAAGATAACACATGAATGTTTCATAAATGTATCAAAAAAGTGAACAAAAAGTGATTTTGTAAATCAAGGTAGTCAGCACAATTAACTAACGTCTTGTTGAAAAAAGAAGCCCCGCAGAAAATGTTACAGGGCTTCATAAGATTGAGTTATGTCGTACTCACAAGAGATTTTAACATGGATTTAGCGGTGAATAAATTGGTAAATGTGTCCAACCAATCTAAAACTATTATCTTAAACAAAAACGTTAGTTTAACACAAAGGGAAATTGAAATTTATCAAGCTATACTTAAATAAGTCAAAGCAGTAAATCCGTAAACCAATAAGGTACAAGTAGCAAGGAATTTTATAATTTCATTTGTAGAAATAATAGTTACAAACAGTGCTACAGATGCTCCTATAAAGAATTGGTACTTCGTATGTATATTTGTAAGATTGATTATTACAAGTACAGTGAAGAAAAGTGAAACGAAGTTAAAATATCTCCTTATTGTTATATTTCCTTTCAATGTTTGATCTATATTTATCATACCGAATTGTACCAGTTATAACATACTTTGTAATGAATCTTTAAAAAATTCATTTGGTCATAAATAAAAAGGCGATCGTTTCCGCAACCACCTTTTTATAAAACAGAGCAACTTTTTCAGAAATAAAGTATGAATAATTTCTGAAAAGGTCATAGGATATAATCCCATTTTTATAACCTAAGTGACGAGCTTAATTTATAAGAAAGGAATGACTACATTATATGAAAACTTGTCTAATGAGGTTACATATAAAAGAACAGCTAGCAAAAGCTAACTGCTCAATACAAGGAGATACAGAGAAAACTAAATGGATTTTGGCATACAGCCTATCAACATTATGGACATAATATTGAGTTTTATTCGAAGGAATTCATGTTTTACAAATTAGATTATGATAGTTGATATTTTCCATATTGACCAAAAAAGAACCAAAAATTCTAGTGAAATTCCAAGTGTTCTTTTCCTAGTTTTTTGAAGTTCTTTTACTAAATAGCCAACAGCACTAATTGCTATAAGAATGAAAAGAATAAGTTCTAGTGTAACTGGCATTTGATTTGCTCCTAATCTCGTAATTTAATTTAGTATATAACGATTATAAGATGTTTTTGTGGTTAGTGGTGAAAAATTAAACAAAACAATCTCTATATGAAAAAAGGTCCTGTTGTCTCCAACAGAACCCCTTCTAAAATGGCAAAGAGTAACTCTTACCTTACTCTTTGTTTATATACTACAGGACTATTAATGGAAATCCAAGGCTCCTTATATTGAGAAATAAAGAAGAATTATTATAAAGAATTTTATCATTGTTATAAATAAAGGAGCAGTTAGCAAAAACTAACTGCTCCTCTCCAAGGGGGAACAAGGAGAAAAATCTAATGTCATCTATATTATTGACGGAATATTGAGTTTTATTCAAAGAGGCTATACTAATTATGTAGGTTACATGAGAAGTCCTATTAACATCCAGGCTGCTCCGAGCAGAATTAAAGCTTCGAATGTAATCCAAAACTTTCTTTTTTCTGGTTTTTGAAATTCTTTAATTACGGAAAATACGGCACTTATTCCTACAAGAGTAAAAAGGGCAATTCGGATTGTATCAGTCATTTGCATCACCACCTAAGATTTGAATAGTTTAATTATATATTAATTACCATTTTATAGAAACTAAATGAAGTAATCCTTTTAATAGAAAGTGAGGAATAACAATGGGGCTAGGAAACCACGGAATGACATTTGAAATGCTTACCAATCTAGTAAATGAAATGTATCAACGAGGCGGAGTGGCGCTAATAAACAAGTGTCAGACTCCTGTAAAGGTGTCCGTATGCTGAGTGGGTTCTATGAAGCTTAAAAGTACAGTAGACTATGACGGCGTGTATAAGGGACGAGCTATAGAATTTGAAGCAAAGTCTACAGGGAATGTTACACGATTTTCCATTATTTAACCTCCCTTAGATATGATGTTGATTTATTTATAAATTCTACTGAGAAATTTAAGGGATTACAAATCTATGAATATACTTAATCTATTTGAAATTATTAAAAATATCGATAAATAGCTGATAAAATGATGAGGATAACTAGATGTTTAAATTGCCGTATCATTATCTTACAAGTTCATTAAATAGTCGAAGTATTGAGATGGTTTTACGGAGTATAAACGAGAAGGCTGAGATTAATCTTGAAATTGGAAGAGGAACTTCTTCCTTTTTTTATTTTTCTCTATTAGATAGGTTAACTGTGGGGGATTTTATAAAACATATTTTTTGAATTATTTAATACTAAAATATATAATTAAACGGATTTTAATATATTAACTAGTTAAAAATGGGGAAAGAAAAGTGAAGATTATATTTGATGTGGTTAAAGATGAAAATTTTGATTTTACTTTATTAGAAACAAAATTGCTAAAAACTTTTAAAGAAGTAGATAATGTAGCTATAGTTGAAAAGGTTGAAGATAAAATTTTTGAAAAACATGATGTGCCAACCCATTTAGCGGAGATTACTATTAATGTTACAGGAAAGAATATCGGATATAGATCAGTTTCAGCTAGTATATTTATTGTTCTAGAAAGTCTATCAATGAAGCTATTCAATATTAATATTAGTATACATTAAGCATCCAATACGGGTGCTTTTCCCTTGTTATATAAAAATTACATATTAAACATATATTTATACGATTTGTTCCTACACGTTAAGGAGTTAGTAATAAGTAATAAAAGATGATACCGATGAAACCGTATAAAAACCAAAAGAACCCTAATATGGGTAATGTTTTGAAAATTAAGCGTGGTAAACCTCCTTGGGTATATAGAAGATTTTAATATATTGTTGGTCTATTTAGAAGGAAAAACATAGATTGGTATATATTAAACGAGAATAAGAATAAAATAGACATTTTGTTTAAATGAGTATATAAATAGGGAGAATCTAATTATTTGATTCACATTTAAACCAAGGGGTACAAATTCGATGCGACGTGAAAAGGATTTGTTGAAACAATGGAAGGCGGATTTGCAAGCTATTCAGGAAGAGAAAAGGCTGAAGAAGAAGGCTAAGAAAAAGAATAAGAAATTTAGCATTCCGGGTAATACAGCTGACTTCATGAACGGCAAGAATACTTATCATAAAGAGAATGGGGTATGGAAGCAAAGAAATAAATAATGTGAGGGTAAATAAGTTTGATTAAGTTTATAGCAGTTATTGTAGGCGCTGCGCGATCTGGGCGGCGCCTTGTTTGTTGTTAAGGAGAGATAAGAGGGAGATAAAAAAAGAGAGCTAATGCCCTCTTTTTTGGATGTGGTAATTAATCACAGATTGGTATTCCAAGCACTCTTAGAGCTAAAGCTACTTGAAGAGAAATCTCTAATCTAGCAATTTCAATACCAGCTACTGAGAGAACTAAAAAAGGTTGTCCATTTACAAACACAACGCAACTATCCATGGTTACACCACCTTTCTAGCAATCTACTATAGTATATGTATAAAACACTAATGTGTAATATTTAAGTTAATGGATTTAATAAAATTAATAGATTAGCCCATTTAAACAAAACAAAAGAACACAACGATTGAAAATACAGAAGTGAGATAGGTTTACAAATTGAAATATTATTAGCCTAAAATACAAAATATAGACTAGCAAACAAACTATTTCTACCTTTTAATCATAGAATATGATGAATTCTATTTTTAGAGGAGGGAATCATATCTATGGGATGGAATAATAATTTTGGACATTCTCGAGATTGTAATAGCTTTTGGGATGATTTAGTATTTTGCGGATGCGGTCGTAGACGTAGAAGAAACGATTTTAACGAATGTCATTGTAGACGCGACTGTGATTGTGATGAGTGTCGTCGTAGACGTAATCATGACCGTGATCATAATCATGATGATCGTCGAGATTGGTAAAGTCTTTTGAAAGAGTGCATATCTTAATCGCACTCTTTTTTATTAGTACTTATTAACCCGAAGGATACAGTTTCAATTTCATTGAACATCTAATAAAACAAGTGAACAAAACGAACGAAAAGGGAATTATGTAGATTTTAAGGTAGCGAATCCGCTGCTTTTTTATTTTATAAAGAAGCATTTTAAACATTTCTTATAGCGTTGAATACTTATGTAAATATGGAAAATAGATTTGGCTCTTGGAATGAGGGATTGATGTGGATATAACACATATTATGGCGAGGATAGTGGTTAATGGGAAAGATCTTCCGTTTACTTCAGTTAGGACAACTGCATGGATTAATGGACCTGCGAATGATTTAATTGTTACGACTAAGCAAAGGGTGGGTGAGCTTTATCGGTTTATGTGGTCACGGGTGCCAGTTATGCTAACAATGTATTTCCTTCAGGGTGCTGACTTGATGAGATTTGCTAGAGTTGCAGGAATTGATGAAAGTATAACGGGAGAATATATATATCATTTTATTTGGTGATAAGACGAACTTTAAGTAGCCTAACAGCTGCTTTTTTATTTTATAAAGAAAAACCTCTGCCTAGGGGCTAGATGATTTTCTTCATGCCACAATGACGGCATTCTCTTAAAAAGATGAAATTTTTAATGGAACTTTTGAATGCAGAATTACCGCAATTGTCACAGCGACCACTGATCTTATCTGGATGTTCTTCGTATGTGTATATTTTGTTTAAATCGTATTTTGGTTCTTGTTCTTTATTTTCCATTCGTTTCACCTACATATCAATCTGATTTTAAATAACTGAATCACAATATCATGAAGTGATCACGTAGTGGATGCTTTTTATTTTGCAAAAAAGAACCTGCAAATCTGCAGATTCTCTTGATAATGATTTATGAAGTAAGACCCGAAAATATAATACAATAATTCGAAAATGAGTTCAAGAGTGTTTGGTGATTTAAGCCACTCTATAATCTTTGTTTTTAAGCTTTTTTTGAATATCCATAAATCCTATAATCATTATCGCCATGCATATTAATTTAAGCCAACGAATCTCCTGGTGGTACATTAGCCCAGAAAAGAATTCATAGGCATATAACAAACTGACAATTGGAAATAGCCCATCGCTATCAAGCTAAGCTCATAAAACGTCAATTATAGTAGAGAGTGTTTCTTTTTTCTAAAGGTTATGTGTAAGGAATTTAAAGATTTGCATACGAAATAAACCCTAACGGGTTTCACTTTTTTGAATCAAGCGGCGACCGCTAAGTAAATCATATTCCAATTGAATTTTCATGTCTGCCTTATTACTACTCTCACCTGAACCTTGATAGTCCGTGGCTAATTGACCAGGTAGTTGAAACACTGTTGCATCTAGAATACGGATACGATTGAAAGTAGAGATTATATGTGCAGAAATTGATTGATTTGAACAGAGTTTTCGTGTGAGAAGAGAAGTAAAGATTTCTCGAAGAAATGTTACGTGTTGACTAATCCAAATGCATAAATCGGCCAAATCTCTTGTGTCATACTTACTTTTACGTTTTACGAAACTTTTCTCCCGTAGGAGCTTTTGAAGGATACTTGGAGATAGATATCGCTGGAGTTCTTTAGCGAATAAATGAAACTCATATTGAATTGATATCGTCATAAAAAACGCCATCCTTTCTGTATATTTCTACAATGGTCTGCCCCCATTTGGTGAGACAAAGAAAAAACACCTAGATAACATGTTTCCTATAAGCTATAGGTGACATATTATCTAATTTTCTCTGAATCCGTTCATTATTATAGTAGGGGTCACCATATCAAAAAAAGAAAATTGTACGTTTAGACACAATTTGGATGCATTTCAGCCGGTTCCCTGTACGTTAAGGAACCGGCTACTTACTTTACTACCTTTTTATGATTATGAAATTAAAAAAGATAGAGTAGAAATCATGTATGAAATAAATGTAAGTAACACAAGGAAGAATATAAGCATGGTATTGGAAACACATCGTTCTATTCTTTTTTTCATTTGAACTTACTTTATTTTTTTAATTTGGTAGGGTCAATTTGAAGTTGTGCTTTCCAAGATCCAGATACTTTTCCAATTCTGTTTATGTTTACATCTAACGTGAGCGGTTGTTTGAAAGAATCTTTTCCTTTAGGGCCTTCTATAAATGTGATGACACCTTCTGGTCTATCCTTAAAACGAATACCAATTTCCTTTAATTCTGCACCTGATGCTTTTAGTTCGAATGGCCCATCACTTGCTCCTTGAATAAATGCTAATTGTCCGTAGTACCCATTTTTCTTATACTCTGGGTTTTTTTCTTGTTGACCATTTACTTTGCCGTCATCTTCAAGTTGTAACCCTGTTGTATCAAATTCAAACGGTACTACATTTCCATTTTCTTTTTCAATTTTGTAATGAACGGATATACGTGCATCCGCTACATATAATTCTTTCAGATGTACTGTAACACCTTGATCTGTAATCTTTTCATCAAGAGGAATAAATTGCCCTTTTGTAACGTCTCTTCCTTCATCAATAATCGTATCATTTGAAATTGCATTGGAAAAATAAGAGGCAACATCTGTAGCTGCAACTTGAACTTGTGGAATCATGGCTGTTGCAAAAAGCCCTGCTACCGCTACTGCAGTATACATGAAACGTTTTGATTTTTTATTCATATTTGTAAACAATCCCTTCTTCGGTTCAGTTTTTTCATTGATATAAGAAACATTTTCTAATTTTGCGTAACTTTCAAATACTTTCCACGCTTGGTCAACATCAATCTCGATTTCTTTTGATGAATGTATTGTTGCTTCCTCTAATTTGACATTTTCCCATTGATTTAATTTGGTGATTTCGAGTAATAAATCTTGGCATGCGTTACAAGTATCTATGTGTTTGGTGAATTCTTTTCTTGTCCCATCAGATAATTCACCGTCTAGATATGCTTGAATAAACCCCATATCATAACAATTCATTTATTACGCCTCCTCTAATTGTTGATAGATTTTACGAAATTTTTGCTTGGCTCGGACTAATAATGTTCCAATAGATGATATGTCGATTTGAAGAACTTCTCCAATTTCTTTATATTGAAAACCAGAAAATTTCATTAATAAAATGGTTCGATCTTTCTCATTCATTTCGCTAAGTGCCATTTGTACTTTTGTAATTTCTTCTTTTCTAATCCAATCATCATCTAGGGATGAGATGTGCTGTACTTCATGATATTGTATGGTTTTTTCTACTCTCGCCTGATGCCGTTTTTCGGATCGTAAATACTTATAAGCTACAAAAGTAGAAGATTTTATTAGCCATCCAGATAAGTTCTCAATCCCCTTCCAATTGTTGCGGTATAACTGTAAAAATACTTCTTGTGCCAATTCTTCAGCAATCGTCTGGTTTTTGACAATCCAAACAATCTGTTTCACAACGTACACATAGTTTTGTTTAAACAAATCTTCAAATGTCACATCTGAAACAGGCCTTTCTTCCTTTTTAATCTTAAACATGCCGGTTCAAACCTCACTCTCATTTGATGCCTGTATTATATAGAACCCGAATTAATGATTTTTGTGACAAAAATTCTTATTTTTTTTATATGTACAAAAAAACATTCATCTTTCAATCAGATGAATGCAAAAATTAAAATCATTTTGGTTTCTTAGATTATTTGTGTAGTTTAAACCAAAAAACAAATTTTAATAATCTAAGACCATTACGAGAGAAAAATTATATAAAAAAGTAGTAAAGTAAGTAGCCGGTTCCTTAACGTACAGGGAA
>WPCI01385389.1_pt1 | contig 16555 bp, 26 predicted proteins | sample 5399871 | NCBI WGS metagenome assembly WPCI01 (sample SAMN12869469, study PRJNA574797) | sludge metagenome | isolation source: wastewater treatment of pH7 | place: China:Beijing | collected 2019-05-20
TTGATTTTTGTTAGGATACGGCTAATTTGAACTTGGCTACACCCTACTTCATTTGCAATGTTTTGTTGTGTCCTGTTCTGTAGACTCATATCTAATACGATGTGTTCTTTATGTGATAATTGAGATTTAAATGCCTGTATCACCATTCTATTAATCGATACATCCTCAACGTTTTCTGCTTTTTTATCCTCTATCATGCTTTCCAAGGTTAATTCTTCATTGCCGTTAGACTGGTGTACAACTTTATTCAAGGACTGTGTACCTGGTTGATAATGCAATGCATTGCTTACTACGGATACATCTTCATTTAAGATACTTGCTATTTCTTCTGGAATTTCATCTTCTAGGTTTTGTCTCAGAATTTTCCCCTTTATACTGTATACACTCCGTTGCACTTTCACCTTTTGATGATCTCGAATAGCTCGGCCAATTTCACCTATGATTTTAGGAACAGCATACGTTGAAAATTTACAACCATACTCAAGATTAAAATTATCCCTTGCTTTAATAAGACCTATCATCCCAAATTGAGTTAAATCCTCTATATCTAAACCCGTATCATGTTCTATACTCTTCATTTTTTTCGCATATCGTTTCCAAACACAATGATGAACAAGCCTTCCATACTTCTTCATAAATTCAGTGTCTGACATTTCTCTAACGTTAACTCCAGCTTTTACTTGGTCTCTTTCTTTAGTCATTTTTTGGATTCTCCTTCTTCAAATTTAGGAAAGTGTTTTTCTTGTAACCTTGCAAAAGCTACCGAAAGTTCTTCTTTAGCTGAATGTTTATTGTCTTCTAACACTTTTTTAAAATCATCCAAAAAATCCCGTACTCTTTCATCACTTTTCGCTTTAACTATTAATTTCCACAGCAACTCTTTAATACCATCAAGTATTTCTCCACTTTTATTATTTGCCATTACCTCGCACTCCCTGCCGTAATTGGAATTTTATAACACCCATCTCTTAACCGATCTAAAATACGTCCACCTTGCAAATGGCCCAGGCGTTCCTGTAGTTCCTCATCACTACAGTTACTTGTAATAATCATTCGTCTCCATGTACTATATCGATAATCAACAATCGTATATAAAAACTCTGCTGCAAACTCTGAAGGCTTTTCTGCTCCTAAATCATCTAGGACTAATACATCGCACTTCATGAGTAATGCCATAATTTCCGCCTTACTTTCCTTATCACTGCTAAATGTAGAGCGTATCCTATCTAACAGTTGTGTCACGTTATATACAATCACTTTAGGACCCATACTCTCTAAAGTGTGTTTAATCGAATAACAAAGTCTTGTTTTTCCAGATCCGAATCCACCTTGTAAAAACAGCCCTTTTTCTTGCTTTTTTGAGATATTTTCAATAAAGTACCTTGCACCTTTAACTGCTTTCTCTACGCCTGCTCTCATTTCAAAGTTCTCAAGTGTAACATCGATATATCTTTCTGGCGTTGGCATCAAATATCGATTTTGTTCTCCTCGTTGCATTCTCTTTTGTGCTGCCTCTACAACATCCTGATATCTAATTTCATCTTGTTCCGCAGATGGTTTCCTTAAGCATTTAGGACATACTGGTTGCACTTTCCCTGTAGAATTAACACCCGGTACTTTTGCACCTTTTAAATGTTTTAATAAGTAGATAGGCAACTGCATCATTGGAACGAATATTTTACAAGTTTTGCACCATGCACCCTCTTCAAGTGACATAGCCTTCATTAATTCCTCTACACTGACTGAGTTTCTCACATCTCGATCACTACTGAACACTCTTTGAAAAAGTTCTTCTCTCCCCATTTAGCACACCCCTAGAATGGCAAATCATCTTGTTCCTCTGCTTCTTTTTGGAAATGTTCCAACCGTTCCTCAGCAGACATTTCCGAATGTTGCTTTGTTTTTGGTTTGCTATTTAAGTAGCTTTCAAACTTTGTTCCAAATAGTGTTTCAGGTCTTAAATATTCATCCCATTTTGCATCTCCAAACCAATGAGATTTCTTTATGTCAATTACTTTCTTGAACTGTTCAACTGTATAGCCTTCAGCTAATCTCGCTTTTATTAATGTTTGAGTTTTCTTAGTTGAGGTACGGTAACTTTTATTACATGTAGTGTTGAGATAGTTTACTATCTCGACTATATATTCTGTAATCTCTGTAGATAGTCTCTGTGTATTCTCTGGTATTGGTCTGGTCAACTTGTCCGGTAGCACATGGTCACTTTTACCACTTCTTCTAGTCAAATTGTCCACATCGTTTACCGTTTCGAGCGAACGTAATTTATCATAATCAATGGTGTACCATTTAGTTTTATCGAATTTCATCTTGTTGTAGTTACCAGTCAATAAAATCTTGGTTTCTTCTAAGTTTTTCAAAATACGTCTAATTGTCTTTTCACTCCAAAATGGAAATTGTTTAGACCATTCAACAGCACTGTTATATATCCAACGTCTTTCATCATAGAAATGATTAGAACGATTTAACCAGTAATGTATTTGTTGTAAAAAGACCGCTTCATTTAACCCGATACTCTTTGCTAACGATGGAAGAACTAATAATGGTTCTTCGTTGATGATTAATTTACTCATATAGGCACCTCTTATATTTAAGGGGCATAATCATGCCCCTCTTTTCATAAACTGGACATGTATGTTATAATTTTTCTAAGTATTTTTTCATGGGTATTTCAGTAGGGTAACTTGTTGGCGCAAGTTACTTTTTTAATGACTTTCACCATCCTCTATAACTCCTAAAATATTGCCTTCTAAATCTTCAACTGTTCTATACATAGTTAATCCCAAATCATTTTTAAGGAAATTGTTTATCTTTTCTTTCGCTTTTGGTGAATTGTCTATAAAATCCAATATCACTTTATTTACCGCCCAATAGAAAGGCATTTCATAAGATGGACAATCATATATATCTTTCATTCGTCCTTTTCGATGTCTATATTCCAATCCTCTATGCAAGGCGTATTCCATAAATGTTTTAAATGTTTCTTGATGCTTTTTATCTTCTTGATATTCTTTATATAGCCGTTGACCTTCTATTGCATTCCCTCCAAGAAGAACACACACCTCATCGATACTAAAATCCCAAAACTGAATAATATCTATAACTTGCTTCCCTATACTTAAAATTTGCTCCTTCACTCTGTTTAAAACATTGTTAACTTCGTTAATGAAAAGTAGTTTTTCACTGGCACGTTTTATTTCCATAATCTCCATTAACCATTCATGCTGTTTTTGTAAACTTCTTTTGCGGTCATACAATTCGTCCATATCTTTGAAATTCGATTTTAACCATCGCTTGTACCAAGCAATTGCATTAAAGACAATCATTTTATAAGGATATTCATTCCACTCTGCACCAAAAACTTTAAAAAACTCGACTTGATTGGTCATTTTACCTTTTCCAAATGTTTCAGAAACAAAATGAATTTGATTATCACACGAATAAACGCAGATGTACTCACCCTTATATTCTTTAAAAAGAAAAACATTTTTTAATTGCTCCACCTGTAATTGATCAGGAACTAACCTAAGTTGTTTTGCTTTCTTTTCAATACTTCTAAACACTTCTTTGTTTGTAATCATCTCCACGTAATGGTCCTCCCTTTAGATAATTAAATCATTGGTCTCCAGCCTTCAATAAATTTTAAAGCCTCATCAAAATCTTTCTTTAAAATATCTCGATAGCTATTTACATCAAATGCATCTTTTAAATTCTTACCTAACAAACCAAACAATTTACGTGTAGTGCCATGAACTTCTTTATCAATATGGCCGCGCTCCCATAGAAAATAGATACGTCTACCTTTTGCCTTCTCTATTACTCGTTGTTGTCCAAAATCAATAGTTAATTGCTCTTCAATAACATGTTCTAACTTGCTAACTCGATTGTTTAAATTAGTTGCTCCTGCTGCAATTAGTTCGATTTGTCCGAATAGATTGTTAGGTAATTGTTGCTCCCGTGCATTGAAATATGTTTCTTCTAAGTAATCAAATTGTTCCCATGCCTTGTCGGTATCAAGAATCTTGCAATGCCTATTCGCCCCTCGTTCTGTCCACAAATATAATTGGTTTACATTGTTTGGCACGAGCTGAATATTATTCAGGTCGCGTTTAAAGGAACGTAATTCTTCACCTTCTAAGAAAAAATAATGTTTGCCTTCAACGAACTTTGATTTATGATTACTGAAATTTTTTTGCACATTATTAACATCCGTTTGATAAATAAATGCTAATTGCTTTGTCGTTAAAATTCTTTCATTGTTGAACTCTAGTACTGTTAATTGATCCATTTTATTCCCTCCTAAACTTATAAACTTGGAATTACACGAGTTGTGTTAGTATAACGGTGTACTAAATGCAGCTCTCCACCAGCTTTCTTGAAAACCAACCAATTATTAGGATTTAAACTATATAATTTAAGATGCATTTTTTCACGTTTAGTCAATTTCTTTCCGTTTTTCATTCTTTACTCTCCTTTCAGGCTTGTCCAATATATCCCCTCACTTCATTAAGCTATTGCTCAATGAAGTTTAAACATTAACTGGCTGCACTGTTTCGTTTAGCTCCTAATTCCTTTTTAACGACTTTTACTTCAACCCCATAAAACGACTCATATGCTTCTTTAAACACTTCTTCGATATTTTTTTCGCCATAAGTTTCCTTGATGACAAACCCTTTATAATTAATTTCTGACATGGCCATCTCACCCCTATATTCCCTAAGGGAATATTGTTGTTAAAAAAATTCGACTTGTTCTTCAAACAAATCAACTACGTTTCCTTTTAATGCATGCGCCATTCTGGATGCTAAGTTATATGATATTTTCTTTTTATAATTATGATTGTTAATTAGCTTATAACAGTAGCTGCAGGATATTTCTAATTCATCGGCTAACTCTTGATACTTATATCCAGATTTTTTGAATGCTGCTTTTAATTTTGTCTCGTCCTTAATCACTTTCATGTAATAACTCCTTTCTGTATCGTTGTAAATCACCTTAACATTCCCTAAGGGAAAATTCAAGATATATTTTCACTCGTATTTTAAATTATTCTTAGAAATAGCTCGGATTGATTTTCCCCTTAGGAAATATTATAATAATCCTAACAAACCACTTATGAGGTGATTATTGTGGAATTTAAAGATCGGTTACGTCAATTAAGAAAAGAACGAAATTTAACACAACATGATCTTGGACAAGCTATCGGTGTTACTGCAGGTAGTGTTTCTAAGTTTGAAACTGGATTTAAACCTGCATCTAGAGAAACTGTTGAACGTGCAGCTGATTTTCTCGGTGTACCTGTTGATTATCTCTTAGGACGATCTGACTCTCGTGAATTAGATGCTGATATGAATCGAAAGTACTTAAGCATAAAAAACCGTTTAGAACAACTACCTGAGGAACATCAAGAAATTGTCTTACAAAACATGCTAACAATGATGGAAAGTCTAGAAAAATTAAAGAGTACTTCAAAATAGTGATGTAGTGTTACTCATCGCTATTTTTTATTTTTTGTTCGATATTAAATGCAACTTCGATGAATTGATTAAACTCAGACTCACTATTTGAACGTGAGTCTACACATTTTAAAAACGACTTTAAAATACTTTCTTTTTTCATTCCCATCCCCCCTCACCTGTTATAATCCAATTATAACCTTTCCTCTAGGGAAAATTCAGAAAGTAAATCACTTTTATTTTTTTCATTTTAGTTTACCAATAAAAAAAGAGCGGTTTTAATCCACTCTTTAAACTATCCTTATCCACCAGGTTTAATTTCAACCATTTGCATTTTTTTATCTATCTGCATATTTCCATTATACGACAACCCCACCGTTAGCACCGTTAATAATGTACAAACTGTTAATACTAATTTCTTCAATATCAACAACCCCTTTTTGTTTTTCATTCCCCAAATTAACCATCGATTGAGTCAACAAAGATTTATCCCCTCTATTACACAATTCTTTTGCTACTATCGCTGAAAATAGATAATTAGCTTGGTAGAAGTATTGATAAAACAAATCATATAAACATTCGATTTCATTGGAAGAACATGCTATGAAATAATTTAAAAAGTCCTTGTCTCCTCTTTCTCTTATTATATCTTGGAGAGCTTTAATTGACAATTCACATGTTGGGTTTTTTTGGTACAACAATAACCTATTGTCGGCGTCTTCGTCTAGTTTTACCCCTAAATAGATTTTAGCAACATCTAGATTATATCTAGCCTCTTGTTCAATATCTACATCACCAATTTCCTTACTTAATAAATAACTCTTTTTTAAATTGACCAAACATTGTTCTTTATTTTCTAATACATTTGACATACCTAATATGTAATATGCGTCTGAGACTGTTTTTGTACAAACATTAGCATGAATTAAGAATTGAGCATAATTCCTAGCTAAATCTACATTATTCTTTTGTAGGAAAATCGGTGCGAACAATTCAGCAATACGATAATTGTAACATTCTTTAATGAAGGATTTTCTTTCTCCTTCAATTTGGTTCACTAGTAATTCAATCACTTCTGCAGTTTCCAACATTATATTGAATTTTTTCAGATGGTAATATTCATAGCATTCCATGATTTTTGTTAATATTTCTAAAACCTTATCTTTAATAGCGCCAATCTTCTTTAATTCCTTTGTTATTTCTGAGCCCTTAATTATATTCTTAATATATTTAAACAAAATTGTATACACTTCAACATATTCTCGTATTGTTCCAGTTTCTTCGCTATGCTTTTGTATTAATTGTTCCAATAAGGTTGTATTACGAGTTAGACACGCATATTCAAAACTTTGTTTTATAGACTCTGTGGTATCTAATTCTAAACACCACTCGGACATAGTTTGGTGTGCTTTTTTCCCTTCAACGCTTAAAATATGTGCTAGCTTCAATAATTGAGAAAACCCAATTGTTCCTTGTCTTTTGAATTTTGACATGTATTGTTTTGAAACACCAATTTTACAAGCTACACTAGTAGCTGTTAAGTCATCCCTATCTTCAATCATCCCCATAATTTTTTCATGAAATTTCAAGTGACTATCCCCCTTCATTTCAATACGCAACACTTTTCCGTTATATTTACAGAATATTTTATCACATTGATAAGAGCGTGTGTTCTGCAAACCGAGAATCTCATGTTGAGAAAATATTGTTTACTAAGAATGTTCAATTCCTCAGAAATATGTTTTGAATATATATTGGTTATTAGGTACCGTAACAAATCTTACAGTACTTAATAACCAACTTTAGACTTATAAAGAAAATGTATATTCAATATCGATATACTTATCTTTACTTAGTGTGATTTTCTTAATTAAAGTTTTAAAAACCTCATGCATATCTTTTTCTTCATCCAGCATCGAAAAGGCTCTTTTGATTTGTTGCTCTTCTTTATTTCTCTTATTCTGATCTGTTAATTTAAGTAATGCTAATTCTTGCTCTTTAATTTCATTTTCGAAATTAAAATCACGCTTCGAAAACATTTCTTTATCAATTAATCCTTCTACGTACAAATCAATCAACTTCTCTTTTTTCACTTTTAACAACTTAATTTGCTTCTTAATTTCTGCAGATTTATCTTTTCTTTTTTGATGCATTTTCGGATTAAAATGTATCTCTAATTCTTTTTCTTGCTGCTTCAATCCATAGATAATTGCCTCTCTTATATCATCATATTTAATTGGCGCAAAGTTAACGCATCGATTGAATCTTATATAATTACTGCATTTCATATATACCCACTCTTTTTTACTTCCTTTTGCATATCTCCCTGAATACTTAGCTGTAATTGGCTCACCGCAATGTTCACAAAACATCATCCCTCTAAATTCATTTCTTGTATCTTGTTTTGTTTTCTTTTTACTCGCCCTATTACTATTAACCGCATTCCATAATTCTTTTGATATAATTGCTGGATAATGGTCTTCTATAATTGTCAATCTTTCTTTTGGAGTGTAAACCCTTTTCTTCTTTCCATCGACTTTTACTGTTTTATAACTATTTAAGACTAAATTCCCTTTATACGTTTGGTTCTTTAAAATCTTCCCTACAGTTGTGTGCGACCATAACTGACCAAATTTCGTATATGTCCCTTTATCATTTAGGATATTCGCTATTTTCTTAAATCCATAACCTTTATCGGATAAATCAAAGATTTCCCTTACAACCTCAGCTTCTTTTTCATTAATAACGAGCTTTTTATCAATTACATCGTACCCTAATCCTGGTTTTCCGATAAACTCGCCTCTTCTTGCTTTGGCTTGCATTGCAGCAGAAACAGATACGGATAAAGTTTTAGGTAATTGTGCAGCAAACATAGCAAACATTTCGAATTTGATATCATTGCCACCTTCATATAAACTATCGTAATTTTCTTCAATTGTAACCAAGCGTATTCCGTGACCTATTAGAATTTCTTTAATTTCTAAGGCGTCCCTTAGATCCCTTGCTAAACGGTGTATAGATTTAAATACGACTGTATCCAATTCATTACGTCTTGCTTTTTCTAATATCAGTTGCATCGCATGACGTTCTAACCAAGCTGTACCAGAGATACCATCGTCAAAATATACTGCATTTGAGTCCCACTCATATCCGTTATTTTCTAACCAATATCGACAAATATCAATCTGATTTTGAACAGATGAAACTTGCTCATCTCTATCCGTTGAAACTCGTACATAAACAGCGTACTTCAAAATATTCACCCACTTATTTACTAAGAATATGATAATTAAATTATATATAAATTTTTCCCTGCGGGCAATTTTTTGTTATTCATTTAACCAATCATACAATAATCCTCGACATTCTTCCCTTCTCTCAGCTACAAATTTACTTTCAAGAATTCTATAGAAATAACCTTCAAAAGTACTTTTAATTTTATTTGTTTTTTCTGCGAAAACAGTTTCTTTGAATGCTTGAATGGCTTGATTTATCACTTGTTCAATAGGCTTGTCTATTTTTGAACGCTTATAGGCCGTTAATACCCGATGATACAGCTTATAAATTTTATCTGCCGATTTGAAGAATGGAGCTACCACATCTCTGAATTGGCTTGGTACATTTTCTGGTGTGAAAGTTTCATCTAAATCTTCTAATTCAATTTCTTTAGATTCCCTTGCTGACATTTCTTTTATGTTTAATTTGTTTTTTAATTCTTCTAGAGGGTGTGATTCAGAAAGTTTAGTTTCCTTGTCCGATTTCGCATCGGAAACCTTTGATTCTGTAGGGTTTTCTTCACCTTGTCGCTGTGACATTTTCGGTAGGACATTCGGTGTGACACTGTATTTTTTTAGAAGGACATAGACGTTATGTCCATTCCCTCCGCGTAATTTCCCTTCCATTCGAATCGTTTTATGTCTAGTTACTACCTCTAAATCCTCTAACACTTTCAATACCCTACGGACAGTTCGATCGCTTATATTTAATGCCTTAGCAATTGTTCCTACCTTCAGGAAAGATACACCTAGAATCTTGCATGAGTGCCTTGCTAGAAATTTCAATACTTTTATTGCTGACTCAGATAATTCATGTGTATGTTTGTATAAAAAAGAACATATTGCTTCATTCATCTCTTCTACTGATTGGAATGATTGTAGTTCTTTGTATTGTGTATAATTTGCTGAACTAAGCATCTTCTTACCCCCAGTTATATAAGTACAATAATCATATTAATTACAATTAAAATTGCAGAAACTGTGTGGAAACCATAAAACCATACAAAATCTGATTTGCTTTCTAAACCAAAATAATCATTTAATCTTTGCATGTTTGTTCCTCCTTTTGAGTTCAACTATAAAAGTTCAACTATTTAAGTTGAATTATAACCCTCTAAATATTCAACGTCAATAGTTGAACGAAAAAAGTTTTACTAATTTCGATTGATGTTGTAAAATGGGTACAAGATAACCAGTGCTGCGGAGGAGAATAAAATGAAATTCACACTCGGAAATTCTTTAGATGAATTGGGGATCACGAAAAATAAGTTGTCTACAGAATCCCAAGTAAGATACAACACAATTAGTGATTTGGTGAATGGTAACGCTAATGCTGTTCGTTTTGATTCACTTGAAGCTATCATTGATGCTTTGAATACCATTGCTGCAGAAAAAGGAATTAATAAAATTTACAAAATAGACGACGTAATACAATACATAAAAAAGAGCTAATCATTCGAAAATGATCAGCTCTTTTTTCATCATTAAGTAGCAGCGATTACATATACTTTTACAAACACTTTATATTTATTTGCCAGTTGTTCTAACTTCCTTTCTCTGTATTTTGTGATTGTAAAGAAATGAATAACTGGCACTTTTCCATTATGCTTCTGTTTATAAATCTGAGTTAATTCTTCATATTTTTTTAATTTCTCATCGTTTACTATCATTTTCTGAGTACGATCTATTTCTACAGCATGAAGTATTCCGTCCTCATCACGAAATTTCACATCTGGAATTATTTTTTTCTTTTTATTATCTTTTATATATTTAATTTCAGTTTCTACTTGCCAATCGTCTGGACAAAATAAATATAGCCAAGCCTCATTACGTAAAATAGCGTGTGCAACTTTACCATGATGTACAACTTTACCTTCACCGAACAACTTATGCCCTGATTGGTTTAAATAATATACATGCTCTTTATTGTAAACTACCTTACTTGTATACGTAGATAAATCTTTCATGATTCGATTTGCATTTCTTATTCCGCCCATTTCATGAACACTCATTAAATGCCTTCTCGTTGCAAACTGTAGCTTTCTAATCGTCGCAAGTATCGCCATTTGACGGTTGATTTGCATATGCGTTTGCATTCTCATGTTTCTCCACCTCGTATCCTTTTAAATACTCCCACATCATCTCGTTACTAATGTAAGGCACTTGTATTTCTGTAAGTCTATCGGTTTTGAAAATCGCGCGTCCGGGAATGCTTTTTATCGTTTCTAATCCTGCTTCATCTATAACAACACTTGAGGCCGTTTGAGTTGGTAATCTAAAGCCTAATTTCGCATCACTATTTTGTTTCACTTGGCGTGGTAATGTATCCCCTGTCGGATACTGTGTACAAAAAATCAACCTGAACCCTAAAGCACCTCCTATGCGCGCTATATGAGAGAGCATTTGTTGACATGCTCCCAATAACCTTTGCTGTTCTTTTTTCATACTTTTATCTGGGCAAAGTTCGGCTCCTTCGTCTACTATGATGAAGTAACGTTCTTTGATATTTGTTTCTACAACATTCGTGTAATGTCTACATTTCATATATTCCATTTTTTCTTCCATCTTCTTGAGAATATTAGTTAATATCATAAAAGCTTCTACGGGCTTTTCAGCAATAGAAACTACTTGTTTTAGATTCTTATACGGCCCAAACTCCAAACCACCTTTTAAATCAATAATGTATAAATTAATATGTTCTGGTTGCGCTAAAGTAAGAGAGGTAACTACATTCTTTAAAAATACCGTTTTACCCATTCGTGTAAGACCACCTAGTGTCATATGTGGTGTTTTATCAAAATCATGATAGATTAGTTTTTCTAAACTTTGGCCCATTGGCACACACCAGCTTCCTTCTGCCACCAATTCTTTAGACCATGACCATTTTTGGGGTATATCTCTATGAAACACACGAATATTTAACTTGTAATTATCATAATCAATTCGGACAGGTTTACTTAACCCTTCAGAGACAACATCCTCAACCTTCTGAATAATTTTACTTGGCATCCCTACAGGTAACCGATATATATAAGTTGTACTTTGATTATCCTCTTTTCGTTCAAGAAAAACTGGATACTGTAATCTGTCCTCTCTACGTATCGCAATTCCGCTTACTTCAAAAAAAACTTGTATTTTCTTTCGATCACTCTCTCTTCCTTTAAACCTTTCGCCAACTATGGCGAAAATTAAACCTGCGAGTGGTACTGATAACAACTCCAGCATAAAATCACTCCTTATATCCCTCTTATAGAGGGTATATATCCCTGTTTCAAGGAATACGTGCATACAAGCAATATTCCTAATGCCATAAGGAATAAAAGGTTTCCACATCGTGTTCCTTCATAGAAATAAAATGAGAACATAACGTAGAAGGTATAGAAACGAGCCTGTAAGTGTTGTGTACAAAGTGACACGTGGAAGCCAATGTGGAACACTCTTCCCCATTTTTTCAGCCGCACTCATCGTAATTACAGACAAACCTGTTGCCGTCCAAATAATGACTGCTTCTCCTGCAAGTGTCATAGCCATTCCTCCTCAGCCAGTTCCTCTTTCTCACGAAATTTAATCCCTGATTTGGTAGCTACAATTTGATACCGCTCCATTAAATCTTGCCAATTCAATATATCTTCCTCTTCTCCATATAAATCTTCTTCAATAACTTGTGATAAGCTGAAATACCCTTTGTACTCTTTGTTATCAAATACTTCATGGTTCCTCATGTGAGTAAGAATAGATTCCGTCTCTTTTCTGGATCTTGACTCGTTATACATGTGGCGTAATTCTTTTGATGAATATAAATATGGCGTTGCATTGAGGTAACTATACTGAGAACGCATATAACCCTCTCCTCTCTTAATGTCTACGATGCCATTCGGAATTCCACATAGAAGTCTTCGTGGGCTTCTAAATGGAAGTAATATAGGTATATGACTTAGATGGAGGATTTTTGCCTGTCCTGTTAAACTTTTATTCTAAATAAAATTTAATTGAACAGGGATGTGAAATTTTATGTAGAAAGATATATATTTTAAGGAGGAGTTAATATGGAGTTTAAATGTAAATTACGGATTATTTTTGCTGAAAAAGAAATAAGACAAAAAGATTTTTCAAAAAGGACTGGAATCAGCCAATCAACATTAAGTGCGCTTGTAAACAACACAAAACTACCAACTTTCCCTACTGCATATAAGATTGCTAAAGCATTAAACATGCACATGGAGGATATTTGGATTAAAGAGGAGGCGGAATGAGTAGTGTCTAAAAACAATAAAACTAACCTAAGAATTGCAGAGGACATTTATGGTAATAAAAAATTGAAGAAGTATTCCAAGAAATTTATGATTACTATGGAATACCAGTTAAGGTGAGAAGGAAAACACCTGTAGAATTAGCGGCTGAAAAACACCAAGACAAAAAATATACTCAGGAGTAATTACAATGTCAAAACAACCACCATTCAAAACATTAAATCAAATTACCGAAAATTATTATGATCCTAAAAATGGATTAATTGAAGTAGAACAATTTATCCTAGGTTGTGAAGAGGAATCACTATTTGTATTAGATTACAAAGGTATTATGTATCAAAAAACATCTGCTCTAAAATATGATCAAGGTTATGAAATCTTATTACTTCCTTATACAGAACTACATTCAAATTCTAAACAAGATTTACTGCAACTATTAAAGCGTAAAATAATTGTTTATTTCACGTATACAGATCATGATCAACAACAAGAAGACTTTATGCCCGATATAGGTAATCGAATTTTTTTATTTATGAGCCATATGTTAAAAGGTGCACAGCAAAATAAAAGAGCGATTCCAGTACGTTTTATTTTAATGGATATTGAAGCAGTTGGTTTTATTCCTAAACTTTCAAAATTTATGGCTGGGTGCCGAGGCTTTAATGTAGGCACTTGTTTGTTTGTAGATGACAGATTGACACTTTCATATGGATATAATAAAGAACAGGTAGACAAAATGTACAATAACAGTGTAGTTACATCAAAATAAAATACTATGAATATGTATTAATTCAATACAACTTAAAATAGGAGGTTGAACACATGAGTTATGATACCGTCGCATCGCTACAACGCATGCAACAATTACAACAAGCACAAGCTGCTTCTGGAAAACGCGTAGTGTTAAAAAGAGTTTATGAGTCAGATAAAATTTCTGCGCTCATTATTGTTCTTTGTATTTTAGCTATCCCAGCAACAATGTGTATATCCCTTTTAGTTGGATTAGTGATCTATTACATTAGAGAATTTAAGCGTACAACATATTTAGTTAAAAACGTTGCTACTGGGGAGAAATTCAGAGTCTATAAACAAGACTTCAAACAGTATAAGAGGGATTTTAAGAAGAAAGAAAAACAAGTTAGAAGAATTTCTGATTTGTAAAAATATAAATTTAGCGGTGATTATATTGCATAGAAAAGGTATATTCAAAAAAAATATTTATCAAGTAATAATGTTAGAAGCCGATTCAGAACAAAACTCAATTCAAATTACTCAAGAATATTTTAAAACTCAAGAAATTAATGAAATTAATATGACTTATGATGAATGTACCAAAATGGAAGAGTTAGTAAAAAAATGTGTGCATGATTCATTAAAAAAGCAGAGTGTATTACGGAATGATAATACTTTATTTTACACATATGAGCCCATGCTAGAAGATGATGAAAACAGAATTGTCACTGTGGTTAATAATGCTAATCGAAACTTATCTGTACAGATAATTAATAAGTATGTTGTAAATGTCAGCGAGACTTTGAATAAAGAATATAAAACTTACACTTTAAAAATCAATCTAAAAGAGCTTCAATACATATTTACTAAATTATATTTCTTTTTCAACAGAAGAATTTCAAAATAAAAAGCCGTCAAATGACGGCTCTTATTTTTGTTTATAAAACTATTCTTTTGTATAGTAATATGTTTTATTTTTCAAACTTCACATATTCACCTGAAACCCATTGGTCGCCGCCAACATTATACCAACCGTCTCTAAATCCCCACGATTGATATTTTTCACCTTGGTACACATTTTTTACAACACCGTAGTTAGTTCCTGGACCAGTACGAACACGTAATACATCAGCCGTAATAGTTACTACACCAATGCTGCCATCAATTGAAGGTTTAGAAGGTGCTGGTGCATTTTCTCCTGTATAGCGAATATATGATGAATCATTATATACCCACTGATCGCCACCCAAGTTTAGCCACCCATTTGACTCACCCCATACTTGGTAGCATTCTCCTTTACCTAACTTACGAATAACTGCATATCCAGTTCCAGGTCCTTTTCGTAAATTCACGTTATCGCCATTAATGTAAGCAACTTTTGTACCATCGTTTGAAGGGGGAATAGGAGTTGGCATTACTGGACTACCTCCACCGTTATATGCATTTTGGACTCTTTCAATAAAACTATTCCAACGTCCTTCTGCTAACATACGATGAGGACAGTACTGTCCACTCCATGATTGATGTGTGCGAACTTTACTAATTGGAATATTGTACTGTTTCATGAGTTGAGCTACGACGATAGCTGCATTATCTTCCGCTTTATAATATCGATCTCCACCACTTAGAGAGTAACAGATTTCAACTCCAATAGATTTACGATTTCCGTTACCGCCACCATCACCGCAATGCCAAGCGTTACGCTCTAAAGGAATTCCTTGTACAGCTTCTTTATCATCTACGGCAATATGAAACGATACTTGGTTATCATTACGAATCATATAAGATACTTCATTTTCTGCTGTAGCATCGTTGTAAGTATTGTGGACTGTAATGAATTCTGGATTCATTGTATACGGACAATTTGTACCATATTTAATTGGGTCAACTAATTTTTTTCTGATTTCCATTATTGAACATCTCCCTTTTTCTCTTCTTGTTTTTGTTTACCACCTAAAATTTCAACTGCATTTGTTAACGCTGAAGGTAAGGGAATTCCCATACGACCAGCGTTTTCTAAAAGCGAAAGTAACTCATTGCCCATGAAGAAGAAAATAGTCGCTTCACGAATTGCGCTATTACTTCCCAATGCTGAATCTAGTTGAGCGGCCGCTCCGACCAAAAGAAAAAGCACCACCTTTTTGGCGATGCCTTTGAAACCAACTTTACTTTTTAATTCTCCGTTATATCCTGCTGCAATTATGCCAGTTAAATAATCAATAACTGCCATCGTCACTAAGATTTTCAATGTTGCATCCCATCCTCCCAAGAAATACCCACAAAACCCACCAAAACTGGCAATAAAAATCCTTAATACTACATCGATACGATCCACACTCTTTCCTCCTTCTTCCAGATAAAAAAGAGAGACACTTGTCCCTCTTTCACAAATACTTTTATATGAACAACCTAAATCCCACCTTTAAGTATCAAACCCAAAACTGCCATAACAATTGCACTAATAACAATTCGTAAAATCCATGTGGTATTTAGACTGATTTTTTCTAATTGCTGATTGATGGTAGAAATATCTTTTTCATTTATCGTCGTACGAGTTTCTAAATTACGAATATCTCGCATGATTTCTTTTTGTTCTGCTTTTAGACTGTCAATTTTCACATATACATCTTCCATATACTCACATCCTTTTTGAAATCTTAATAAGGTAATCTCTATATACTATGAGACAACCCTTTTCTGAGTGAATACATGAGTTAACTTTTTTACAAAAGCCCTATTTTGTACAAAGTAAAAACAGCTTATGGCTGCTTTGGTTCCTCATTTATTAATTGTTGTACTAATACCTTTAATTCATAAATTTCAGCTT
>WPCI01170500.1_pt1 | contig 16504 bp, 29 predicted proteins | sample 5399871 | NCBI WGS metagenome assembly WPCI01 (sample SAMN12869469, study PRJNA574797) | sludge metagenome | isolation source: wastewater treatment of pH7 | place: China:Beijing | collected 2019-05-20
ACCTCAATACCGAGTGTGACAATCTCTTCAGCCATGCGGAGCCTCAAAAGAAAAACCGCCCGTAGGCGGTTACTTGTTGTTGTGTATCGTGACTAACGCTTCGTCTTCCATTACCCGCAGGCAGTGGAATATTTCATCCCACCGCTTACGCTTGATGCCGTGTAACTTGAGGACGGTAGGAACAACTGCATAATCCAGCCCTACCGGACCATTGAAGCCAAGCCGCCATTGCGTCAGCAGGGATTGAAAGACGATTGATGCCTGATAGTTCTCGGGGAAAACCTCAACCTGTGTTAATTCGTCGACGTAGTCATCTTGCGTAAAGCCCATCGCGTCTAGCTCTTGCTGCGATGGTCTTTTCTGGTAGAAGAAGCGGGCGACTTTCCTCAGTTTCCCAAGCGGGCGCCGGTCAGTTCATTGACGTAGGCAGCGAAGATTGCCGTGCCTGCGCCGTGATACTTCTTCAGCAGCGTTCCGAGTGCTTCCGGAGAATAGGGAACATCGCAGTTTTCCCATCCCTTGACGATTTCGAGAAGAACGGCTAGTTCTTCCTTCTTGCCTTGTGCGGCTTCGTCAGTGAATGCCTTGTATTCATCCTTGTCCTTATAGGCAAAGACGAACGGAACCTTGACCTTGCCACTGCCCGGAATGTGGATTTCCACCGTGGCGTTAAAGGTCGGATTCGGGGTGAGTTTCAGCATGTAGTTGTCCTCGTTAGACACCTCGTTGAAAGATCAAAGGCAACGCGAACGAGGAACGCGCTTTCGGCTTGTGGCCTAGCCTTGATCTAAACCTTAGGAGGCGTAGCGAACGGCGCGGTTGTTTCCGTTGAACGTGGCAACGCAGCGGTTGATCTGGCCTTCAGACATGGATACAGACTCGTTCAGGGCTACCGTGCAAGGAATCAGGTTGAACGAACCGGAACGGGTAATGATCTTCAGCACCGTGTCGGTTTGAACGTCCGTCAGAGTCTTGAGCGCGGTATAGCCAGCGGTGCCGATGGAGTCAGCATCGATTTCGACCGTGTAGTTCGTTGCGGTGAAACCGTCATTGATCGAATACTCGACGTCAGACTCAACGAACTTGTAAGTCGTCGTCTTCGGTTCGCCGCCACTGGTCGCCGGATTCATGACCGTGGTGATCTGCGTGAATGCGGAAATCTTCTGCACCGTACCGATACCCTGACCAGCCGGGAAATAGGTAGTCGAAGAAGTATCAGCACCTTCGAGAACGAAGGTATCAGTCGCCACGGATTTGATGCGGAATGCACGCTTGTTCAGGCGCCCCCAGCCGGAGTACATGATGACAATATCGCCATTCGAGTAGCCGTGCGCAGCAGAGGTTACGACGGCCTCGGACGCATTCGTTACGATGGTGGTAGTTTTCGCAGCAGCGATGGTCGAAGCAACGTAAAAAGTTGAGCCGGTTGGAACCTGGGCCATGATGTTTCCTTTCGTTTGGACGAAAAAAAACCGCCTTTCAGCGGTCGGGTCGCCCATACGGGCATAGAAAAAAACCAGCACTAGGCTGGTTCAGTTGTTATTAAATTGTGCAGCCTTTATGCAATATTCGTTTTGCTTCCAAATATGCTTCGTGCGCTTTTTCTGGTGAGTCATACGATCCGATATGATGGTGTTTTCCATTTAGCATAACACCTGCGCGCCATCTGTTTTTGTCTTTATAAACCCCAAGGAAACCAGACTTATTATGCTTTCTTGTAGATAATACATTCTGCATATTTACAGAATGGTCTGCATCTCTAAGGTTTGATATTTTGTTGTCAGCCCTGTTTCCATTGATATGGTCAATTTCTCCAGTAGGCCATTTACCATAGACATACAGCCATGCTACCCGATGCGCCAGGTATCTTTTAGAGTCAATTGATACGCGCCTATATCCTGAACAACTACCGCCATTAATAAGCAAATCAGCTCTTGCGCCTACTCTATGCCGTCTCGCCAAACGAACCGTACGCGTGAATATTCCTGTGTCGCAGTCATAGTGCAAAAGCTCTCGCACGCGCGCTGCTATAATTTCATCAGCCATGATGATCCCCTAATGATCGGATTGGTTAGAGCCGCATTCGTGTTAGTAGCACTTATGCGGCTCGCCTATTTTAACATGCAGTTACGTGTTCTTATCCACGCGGTATCGAATACTCACTGGCAGCACATGCCACCCAGTCTCGTTCATCGATGGCCCCATTGAAGGCGTGCGGTCAATGAAGATCGTCAATCCTGACTTAACGATGGCAGTATTCTGAGCAAACAGCGCAATCAATGATTCGGCTATCGTTTCTGCCGGCCCGGTTCCTGTCCCATCCGGCGAGTAGATAGATAGCTGGAATATCCCGGCATACAACTTGTAATCTCCGGTCACTGCGCCATCGAATGTCTCAGCCGGAAGAAGATAGGCGCGGATGTATTTCGTATTGGCTACGGGCGTGTAACTGACGTTTTGCCATGCCACAGGAATCGCGGGAATCTGAGCATCTGCCCATGTTTTCAACCGGCCTTCCAATGCGGCGCGGATTGTCTTTTGACTCATTAGGCACCGTATTGGCTAGTGATTTCAATGAGCGACAGGCGAACCATGCCGGCAGGAGCTTGGCCTGACCATCCGTTTTCTAACCGGATGCTATAAGGCAGTGAGTTACTCAGATAGATACTTCCGCCTATCTTTGCCGTGCTGATTTCCTTGGTTACTCTGCCAAGCGAATTATCAGTAGCATTGCTGGTCGTCTTGTCAGCAGAGCCATAGCCGACATTCCAGTTCGCACGGAAACGCCCGGTATCAACGGGTGATTTCATAATCACGCGACTGAACAGATCAAGCATGACTTTGCGCGCGACTAGTTCCGTCTGTCCTTTGGCCTTCTCGCAAGCCTTGGAGAGATCAAGCGCGAAACTCATTTGCGCAGATTGCAGTCGTAAAGCACAGCAACGCCAGCCGGTGCGATGGCCTTGACCAGCGTAATGCGCCATGTGACACCGCCGACGATTGCCAGATCATCGATGCCAGGCTCAGACATTCCAATGGGAGACAGATAGAGCCGCTTGTCACCTTGCACGATCAACGTTCCGTCAATCGCGTTCGTTCCATAGTCAAAGACGCAGCCATTGCCAACCACGTCAGCAGTAGTTAGCGTCGTCGTTCCGGTGTCCGGATCGTAGTTGCCCGGTGTGTTCGTGCGGATGGTGATCGGCTGGCCGAACTCTGCCAACAGATCGTCAGAGGTAAGCGCAAGATCACCGTAGAAGCTCATTTGCTGACCACCTCAACACAACCGCGCATGGTCTTCCACAGCACGCGCTTATTGCGCTCGTCGACACGTGGAGGCGAATGAATTACGCGAACAATTCCGCGCTTTTCATCGGCATAAATCACGCGGTCAATCTTGTTTCCGTTCAGGAATACGTCACGAGTTCCACGCCCATCGTAGGGCGTATGAACGTATTTGTTGGCCCTCATGCCCGCACCAACTGAACCGAACCAGATCCGCCTGCGATCAAGTCACGCAGCAGCGAGTCAATCAGCGAGTAGGTTTTCTGCCCGCCATTCTGCGGCGCCGACATTGATTTCTTGATCGGCCCGACTTGAACATCAGTCACATATTGCGAATCAGGATCAACGATCAGCGAACCGGCAATCGCCTTGATGGCAAGCTCAATACACGCGGTTTTCAGCATCGATGGGATGGCGTCGTAAGCCAGCGTATAGCCGTCAAACACGACGCCTGAGCGCGGCCACATGAGCGCCTGATGCTCGGCAACACGGTTGCCCTTGAAACGGTAGGTAGCGTCGAGATATTGAGTGGCGTTGCGCAGCGCCGACTCTTTCACGGCATCTGCGCCAGTCCATTCAGTCAAACCGCGAGCCGTGGCGTAGGCATTGGCATCGGACACGCTGGCGTAGCTTTCGGAATCAGTCGCAGCGGTTCCAGTCTCGACGATCAATGCCATTACTCAACAACCTTCCATCCGGCGTCTTTGTGAGCCTTGACGCACGTCGGATTCACTTCCAGCGTTACGCCATCTTTCGCCATCAGCACAAGGTCCGATTGAACCGGCTCGGGTGCGGATTGGTCTTGCACCGGCTCGGGTGCGGATTTCTTCGGACGTGCCATGATTTCCTCAATGAAGAACCGGGAGCCGAAGCCCCAGGAGGTTACTTAACTGCAATATCAACAGGGATATTTTGCTCAAATATTCGCCTGTAAAGAGTTCTCGCTGACAAACCAGTTACCTTTGATAGTTGAGACATGGTAAATACTTCGCCTTGATACTCAACTATCTTTAATCTTCTGCCAGTCTTTGGCGCTGGCCTACCTTTTTTCTCATGGCCTTCCCATCTAGTCGTTATTGCTTTTCTAGCGACATCGTCAACATTCATTAAAGGAGTTGTTAGTGCCTTTTCAACACTCCATCCAAGTTTATGGATACGAGAGTGGATAATTCGCTCATCAATGCCCGTCACAGAAGACCACTCGCGCTGCGTCTTCATCTCTCCCATAAACTCAATAGCTGTTGTGCTACGCCTGTTATTGCTATTTTGTTTCGGAGTCGACCATTTGATGTTTCCTGGCTCATAGTTCCCATCGTTGTCTATGCGATCCATCTCGGCGCCATCCCAGTACCCATCTGGTAAAGAGTTAGCGAATACAGCAGGATCACGCCACGCTTCGCATACCGTAATTCCACGACCACCATACCTGTGGTAAGCAGAATTTTTTTCGTCAAAGCATCGACTCATCATGTGCTTCCATCGGTCATAGTGCAGCGTTCCGGTTAGGCCATGAGTTGTCACAATGTCTCTATGGGCACAGCCACAAGAAGTCGTCGCTTTTGACGAAAGACTATCAAACCTAATTTTTAATACCGTTCCGCAATCACATCTACAAACTGCGTAATAACGATATGTTCCAAAAACTTGGCCTATATCAACAACCTCAAGACGGCCAAATTTTTGTCCAACTTTTACAGACTTAGATTTCGTTGGAACCAAACCAAATTTATCAAGCATGGCATCCTCCTTTAACAGAAGATGCCATGTTATCACATCAGCCGACTATCCCAGCACAAGTGCGACATGCTCGGATTGAACGACCTTGAAGCCATAGGCCAGATGCAGTTCAAGCGAACGCTGGCCGTACTGGGCAATATCGACCAGCAAGTAGGTCATGCCCTTGTCGTCAGAGATCGGCAGCATCTGCATGGTCGGGTTTTCCGGCATGAGAGGAGGACGCATGACACCGACAACCGCGGAACGCTCAAAGGCCAGGTTCGGCGTGTAGGTATTGCCGACAGTCAGAGCATTTGCCGTGGCGATAGTGACGCGAGCACCCGGACGGCCAAGGCTGATCGTGCCAGGTGCGGCAACGCCGGTATTGACGACGTACTTGTTAGCCGAGTCAGCAGCGAACGTAACCACATCGCCAGCAAGCACGGTGCCGGTGCCAGTCACCAGCGCAACATCGCGCACACCGACAGCGGTAGAGCCGGATGTAACGTAGGAAGCGCCAGTGCCCTTAGTGTGGGAAACGATGCCAGCCGATTCGCCAATCGAGAAGCCGAATTGTTTCAGCAGGTTGCCGGAGCGACGTTCTTCATCAGAACCAGCCTGATAGGCTTGCTGGATGATGCCAAGGTTGCGCAGATTCAGGCCAGCGGCAGTATCAACCACAAGCTGAAGGTCAGACATGGGCGCCCCGTTGTCCTTCAGAATCTTATAGATGTTGGTCATTGCCGAAAGGTCAGAAGCGAACGGCGTGGTTCCTGCCGTACCGTAGGCACGCGATGCGCCGACCTTGATTGCTGCGGCGCAATCGGCTTCTGCAAGGTTACGCAGCGTGCGCATACCTTGGGCGATAAGCTGGCGCATCCATTCAGCGGATTCCGCGCCGTTATCCAGCGAGCGGATTTGTTCGCCGGTCAGGTGCCAGCTAACCTTCTTCGACTGGGTAATCTGAACGGTCACGTTGGACGCGATTGCGTCGTCACCGGAAGAACTGGTAGCACCCGGAGAGAAGTCGGAAGCGGCGCGAACCGGAGCAATCGGAACGATGATGGAGTCGCCCTTGGCAACGCCCTTGTCGTTGAAGTTGGTCGTGATACCCGAGATGACGCCGAACGGCTCATTCGAGACTTGTTGCGCAGCCGAAAACAGCACGGGAGCGAGAGAGGTAAGCGTATTTGCCATGATTCAATTCCTTTGGGCGTAAAAAACCGCCCGTAGGCGGCTTCGTTGGTTTTGAGTTGTTTCAGTCCTTCAGAACAGCCCCGCCAGCGAATGCCTTGGCGCGCTCCGCCGGAGACATTGCAGAGAATTGGGCTTTCGTCAGGGTCTTGCTGTTTCCGCCGCCTTGGTTGTTACCCTGAGCGCCAGAGCCGGATGCACCGGACGATTTAAGGATGTGATCCTTGTAGGGGTATTGCTCAATGAGCGAATCCAGCGCCTCGTCAAAGTCGGCCAGTTCGCCAGGATTCGCACGGGAATACACCTTGTTTCCGTGCGCATCGTAGGCAACCATGCGGCCTTCTTCGATTTTGAAATTCTGACCGAAACGCGCTTGAACCATGTCGGCAGGAATGGCGAGCTTTTCTGCGATCAACTTGGAACGGGCAAACGACCCGCCAACCTTTTCACCGTAGAGCGCCTGTTCCAACGTCTTGGCCTTGCCGTTCGCTTCGTCTAGCTGAGCCTGAAAAGCCTTGGTGATTTCACCTTTGACCTTCTCGACTTCGCCAGCGTCGATCAGCTTCTTTGCGTCGAGATTAGAAACGGTTTCCAGCGCCTTGATTGCTGCGGAAGGATCAGAGATGCCTTCGTATGCTTTCAGCGACTTCTCAGCGGCTTCTGCCCTTTCCCGGTGGCTCTTTGCTTCGCCGTTCAACCGGCTGATCGTTGCTTGAGTTCCTGCCACGTCAAAGGCAATTTCCTTGCCGTCGTCGGCGACATAAACCGGCTTGCCATCAGAGACAACCACATTACCGTTGCTATCGAGTTTCAGCTTCATTGGGTAATACTCCCGGCCATCCGGCCTTAACGGTCTATCCAGACCTAGCGCCCTATCCATCCGGAAATCAGGCAATAAAAAAAGCCCGCCGGAGCGAGCTTTGGAAACTTTGGGCGAATGTATCCCCGAGAAAATTATCCGCTAATCATTTTGATATGTCAATAAGCGGAATTTATGCAACGAAGTGATATTTGGCAACGTCGCAGAAGCTGTGTTTATCCCCTTGGCTGTCAATAATGACAAAGATAGGATATTCATCTTCTCCATCAAAGCCGAAATCATCCACCACTAGCGTTCCATCTAAGATTATTCCGCCGTTGTCAAAGACAGCATCAATTTTACGCTGTGAGTCAGTCCAATCCGGCCAGTTGTTGCCTTCCCACGGATCAAGATATTCGACCATTGCTAATCAGTCTATAGGGTCTGTGATTTTTGTTTCGCCGATAGTCATTGGATCTGAGAAATATTTATCCAAGAATGTCGTCGGATTTGGCGGAAACGGTGCCGGTATCCAATGCGTCGGATTCAGTGGCAACTCAACGCCGCCGCGCTCGTCATCATATGGAAGGTCGGTTATCCATAGGTTGCGCCTGAAGTCATAGCGAGCGAATCGCATGAAATAGTAATCATCCCAGACGATAACGACGGCGCTTTTATCGCAGGTTTCAATCGGACGCCAATCACTTACCACGTCGTCACCTTCCCTTTCGACAAGCAGACAACGCAGCACCTAACCCGAGTCGCCTTCATGCCTTCCATATTCGCCGGGCCTAGATTGATCGTTATCCATGCGTTCGATTGGCACAGCGGGCAGTAGGGCGAAACTTTTGGAAGCTGGCGAACCTTGCGCGGCTTCTCTGGTTTGGATTTTGAGTAGATTAGCTTTATTTCGGCCATTGCCTGCTAACAAACTCACCGCACCACCAATGCGACTTTGTTACTGGCTGCGTAAAGAAGTCAGAAGCATCGCCGTCTAAAGAGTGAAATCCGAACGAATCTCTATCAATGTCTGTTCCAGAAAAAGCTGGCGGATGCCTTCGGCAATATCCTGTTTCCTTTTCTAGCTTATGTTCTTTTCCGTCATCAGGGTCATATTCACAATACTCATATGCAGACAAAAAGAACCTACACGTTTCGCAACTTTCCATAGCGACTCCTCGTTAGTCACCCATGCAGTATAGACCAATCACAGCCCGGCCTTTGCGAACATTTCCGCATTCTTTTTACGAAGTTGGTCTAGGCTAATCACGCGACCTTTACTGTCTGTGAATTTATCAATCTCGATCTTGTTTGCCCTGAACAATTTCCCGCGGGTGGCCCCGAGGATGTCATCTTGAACGGATACCGGCTTGCTTCTAAGCCATTTTGTAAAAGTAATATCCTCGGCAATTTGGCCGTCCACGCTTGCGCGTGTGCTGGCTTTTGATTCAGGCAAGTCTATTCCAATCTCTTTCCACGATTTGACGATTGGCACTGAGGTACTGCGGCAATTAATGTGTCTTGGCGGCCGCGGCCCCGATCCAATTGGGAATATTTTCCCCGATAGCGATGCACACGTTATGCTCGTTCTAGAATCGAGTGTGGCGACGAACTGCCAGCCTTTGAGCAGATCGTTATTCTCTGCATAGAAGTTTTGCCTAGTTACGTCTGCGGTATGGCTAACCGCAGTTCTAACCATTCCTTCTACATGGCGCCTTGATTCTTCCATCAATCCATCGGCGTAGTTTAAGGATTTCGTTCCCATGATCCGCCTAACTATCTTGTCGGTCGGCTCGCCTTCAATGATACCCATCCTGATGGCGTTTCTAATCTTTGCTGCACGATTTGCCTCAATGCCTTTCAGGTACTCATTCAACGGTACAGCGCCATCTTTTGAGATGCTGAACGGCCTTGCGAGTGCCGCCGCATACACCTGACCGACATTGACCGCAGCGACCGATACTTGCACCGGCAAGGTGCTTTGGAACAACTGGTATTGATACGCCGCCTCATACTGTACGAGGTCTTTTAGCTCGGTCTCGATTAGCTGGCTTACCTGCTGATAGGCCACGGCGTTTGTCTGCCTGACGCTCTGCAATAGCGCGTCAAGGCGTTCGACAGTGAATGACTCGGCTGGCAGTCGCTCAAGTGCTGCGGTGATCTGATTAGCTAGATCGCGGTCTGTCTTATTGAGCAGCGCGATGATCCGACGAATGACGCTGTTGCTGTACCGCGTCAGGTCGATTGAGTGCGATATAGCCTCGTCTGCTAGTTGCTCATTGACTGTTTGCATAGTGACCTAAAAAATACTTGACGCAGATTGAAAAAGCATTACAATGAACACATCAACAAACGCAACGAACGAGGGAAACAAAATGGGATTCATACTTACAGCAACCAACATTCGCGGCACCTCTTCTACATTCTGGGTTCCGGCTTCGTTGATTCAACAGGCTTACAAATCATTTGACCTAGACTGGATCATTGAATGCTCAAAGATCATGAGCAGAAAACCGAAGAATGTTCAGTTCCACATCAAGGATCGTCTGTAATGTTTCTGAAAATACTTTGCGCCAGGCATTCGACAAGGTTATGGTCGAAGGCGCATATGACAAGCTGGCTGGCGAGATTTACGAACAACTCCGCGCCAATCAATCTAAGTAATGAGGAAAACGAAATGACTCATCTACATGCCTTGAATCTCAACCTGTCGAACGAGCGCATCAGGCTGAGTAACGCTAAAACAGATGTCGAAATTGAGCTGCGCAGCATCTGGATTGCGCAACTTGAAAAAGAGATTGCAGGAGAGGAAACCTTCTTGGAGATCAACAAACTCGATATTTCTGATGATGATCTATTAGCCGATTTGTTGTCATGACAGAGAAACGCGGCGGCGCAGGCCGCAACCAAGGCCGCAAGCCATTGAGTCAGGCGGAGGAAACAATCACCGCCTGTTTCCGCATGACCAGACCAGAGCGCGACAAGCTGGCGATTCTTGGCGGTGCGAAGTGGATACGTGCAAAGATCAAAGCGGCGAAGGTTTAAGCATCGTCCTCAAATCCCCAATAGATCAAGATCATTGCCAGCGCGTCGTCATTGTTTCTGATGAGCGCAAGGTGTTCCGGTGAAATCTCCGGTATCTCGACTTGCTCAATGGCGACATGTCTAATTTCCGCCAGTTTTTTAACAAGTTCCGGCGATATGTCTAGTTTTTCGCGTTTTCTTAACGCGTCAGCTTGTGTCTCACCCGTTAGAGACAAAGCGTCTTGTGTATAACGAAGTGCGGTTTCGTTAATGACAAGCTGTTCAGGCGGTTTCAGCAGCGCCTGAGTTTCCGCTTTCTTCCGTGCCTCGTTAATGCTTTCTTGCGCAATCCTTGCCGCTTCTTCTGCTTTCTTCCTGCGCTCGATTTCGCGCCTGGCTTGCTCTGCCTTCCACCTAATCTGTTCGCGCACCATGATTGCGCCTGACGGTTCCTCGTTCCTGACGAGGGTTCCAGATGCGTTCATGGTGATACCTGCCGAACCGGAAATAAACGACTGGACAGCACCGCCGTAGATTGTGCCAGTGGCCACGATGGTGATTTGAGCCGTGCCGGAAGTAAATCCAGGAGGCAGTTCTTCGACGGCACCGAACCATTGGCCGACTACCTTACCTAGCCACTTTCCTAAGTTCATTCTGCGTTTAGTGCGTCAATTGTCCGATTGCCTGCGGAATAGCTTCCATCAATCCGCAAAGTGGTTCCATCCAATCCGGTGAATTGAGGATTCCCGCCTTCCAATCCGGTTGCGTCGCCTGCGGCAAATGCGGCCAGCAAGCGGACGATTTGCTCGGCGGTATAGCCGGACTCGATTACCTTCTGCCATACGGCATTAGCAATTCCGTTAGGGGTTAAACCGGCTTCTGCGGTTGTCCCTGATACCCATCCGATAGCGTAAGGCGTCCAGGTTGCGCTAAGTGCCGTTCCTGCGGTTCCGCCTGTATGACCTATGCCCGTGATTTCTCCGGACGATCCTAGAGCGATTGCGGCGGTTCCTGCGACGGCCTTGGATGCGAACAATTGACCGGATGTGCCGAACGTAAATCCTGCCGTGCCGGACGCGGATGAAATCAGCCCGCCAGTACCGGATAGCCCGAAGATGATCTCAGCCGCACCCGACCCATTGACGCCCATCGATCCAGCGCCAGTTGAACCAATGGATATATTGGCCTCAAAGCGGGAACTGATTGCGCCGGGCTTCTGCGGCATGACCCATGCGGACGGATGGAGATTCCCGCTAGGGCATGCGGCGACCTTGCTTGTAATGCCTGAGCTTACAAACTGATTTCTGATCGGCGCGGCCTGGCTGAAGCGTGACGGAAGAACGGACGGATTTGCGCCATCAAGCGCAGTCGCACCAAATAGTTTCCCTTTGGTGAAATGCCGGTATCCGTTCTGCAACAGGCCCATGATTAGCCGCCATACCCGTAATCGAAGTTTGCATACACGGTGCCGCCAGAAGTCGTTGCGCCGGTAGCGAACACAAGGAAGGTCACGTTAGCGCCATTCCTCAATCTCGGCATGGATGGAACCGTATTGACGAAATCGATGATGTTGTAGAGGCCGGTGGCAGGAACGGGAATCGGCATGCACAGCGGCTTGCACAGGCCGATGAAGACCGAGCCGGAGGCGTGGGCGGTACCGCCCCAAATCAGGTTCTCAATATCCTTGACGCCGGTATCGCCAGCAGCCAAAGGCAGGAATGGGCCGTACTTGTTCGCGGCGTTGCCGGAGTTTAGGACAATGCCGGAAGTTGCAGATGCTGTAGAAACACATCCTGCCGTGGTCGTCTTGCCCGTGGTTCCTGCGCTGTTGGTGTAGGTAATCTGCATCGTTGGTGCGTTCGCACCCATCGTGGCGTAAGACGCAACGAACAGGCGCAACCCTTCACCGTTTGGGTAGCGATCAACGTTAGCCGCCGTGTTGCTGATCGGCGTCATTGTGATCGTCTTGGTGCCGGTGGTCGTTACGTTGGTTGTGTTCAATTTCGCGTACCCGACCAGATCAATCGGGAGGACGAACCACGGCGCACCGGCAGCGGCAACAACGGACGCGCCCATCGTCAGGATGTGCTTGGTCGCGGGTGCGGTCTGGTCGCCGATGGGGATGGAACCTTCAGACCAAGTGTTATCCGTTGCGGTAAAGGTCGCCTCAGTTCCGCCGAAGGTGGCAGCAGGAACCGAACCGGCAGAGTTAAGCAAGTGTTGCCAGTGACCAGCAAGGCCAGCGGCGACGGTGGTTTTCTGATAGACGACAGATTCAATCTTGCCGTTCGTGGTGATCTGCGAAATCAGGTCATCTTGGCTACTGAAACCCATGTTAGCTCCAATGCGTTTCTAAAACGCCGGTAAGAATTGAGGACGCGAGAGAGCCCGCGTTGCCGAGTGAAACAATGCCCAATACACGCCCGTCTATCAGTTCAACCGGCTGGCGATGAATGAGGCTTTCCTGCTGCGATGCAGCGCCGTAGCTTTCGAGGTTGCCGGTTGTGGTTCGGCGGCATTCCTGTGTGCAATGAATGTGCATTAGCGGCTTGACTAGAACAATCGCCATTAGCCCGCCGCCCGCTGCGGAGAAGGTAACGGACTCGACCGAGCGCACGCCTGAGTCGCCCGCTTGCAGTTGAATGAACGGTTGCGACCCTGCGACAACGTTGGTCGTTGAGGAGACAAGCGCCCCGCCACCTGCTACCGCTTTGGTATAAGTGACTGCGCTCGTTCTTCCTGCAACGCCGTCCTGGTTGGTATAGCTGACGGTAAAGGTTCCAACCGTCGAGGCCGCAGATTGGGCAACCGCCATCATCATCACGCCTTTCCCGTCCGTATAACGGGGAAGCGAAACGGTTTGAACCATGTCCTGCTGTTCCCCAACCGCATCCGTATCGACGAACGGGTAATAGAGCAAATAGTCGCACAGCATCATGCGCTGATTCTGGTTGCTCGTTGCCGTGGCAGAGGAAGCTGCCGACATGACGGTGAGCGACTTGACGAACTGCTTTGACGGGGAAACATTCGGGACATGGATTCCGCGAATGCTTTCTACATGCGCCGCTTCCAATGGAGACGAAGCGTAGAAGTTTGCCGGTGGATTCCCAGCAAAATAGGTGTAGTCAATGAAATCATTGGCAACCGTAGCAGCAGACGCAACCGCCTTGCGGAATGTCGTCACATGGTAGCGCCCAAGGTCAGGCGATCGCGCCCATGCGGCGACGTTGTTGAATCCGGGCATTAGTCGGCAGTGATTTGAAGCTGACCGGCAGCTGCTTGCGGCTGGATTCCGTTGGATATCGACAACGTTGCCGACAATGCACCTGACACCATGTAAGCAGTAGCCCCAGAAGAAGAAGACACCCACGCAAAATGCGTTGCGTCATTCGATCCGCCGGTACATTGCGGCCATTGAACCAAGGCGGCATTGCTGAAAGACGAACCGCCATCAGTCCATGCTGACGACTTGGTTTGTGCGACGCGGGCATAGCCGGTGTAATTACACTCAGCGGCCAATGACCCTGTTTCGCCTGGGTCAGCCGTAAATAGCGCCCAATATCCATTTGCAGAAGCTCTCCAAGCTGGATCGGTTCCTTGGCAAATCATTTTCAGAACGTCGTTTTCAGTTGCGTTAGATGCGGACATGTTTATTCCTTCGTAATGTGTTGTTGCTCAGTTATCCATTCCTGAAGCGTAACGAGCGTCAGGGTTGTTTCTGCTGCATCTGCTGCAAGAGGTAAGCAGTCGGCGGGGATTGCATCAATGCTTTTGGCGGAGTCGGGAACTTTGGACACTCCGCCGCTACCGGCACTAGCTGCGTATTGCTTGCGCAACCGCTGATAATCAGCACGCAGGCGATCAAGATTCTTTGCATATTCATGGCTCATGTCCTCAGTGATCTGCTTTCCTTTGGCGATTATTTCCGCCGTGCGCCTGGTCTGCTTTTCGCCTTCGATTCGTACCTGTTCTGCGAACAGATTCAGCTTTTCCTCGGACACAATGGCGCGGCGCTCTTGCTTGTCAGCTTCGTGGTTTGCCAGGCGCCATCCGGCAAATGTGAATAGGTTGGTGAATACGAGAAAGGCGATGGCGTAGAGAGCGACTGGATTCAGGCCAAACATAGCGCACGCTCCTTCTGTCTGCGATTTGTCAGGCCGCGCCATACAACGCCTTTTACGCGGTTCCACATCAAGAAAGCATCGCACCCGCCTTGCACGTCGCCCGCATTCAGCTTTCTGACGACGGTCGATTTACAGAATGCCGAGACTCCGATGTTGTACGAAAGAGATACCAGAGCAGCGCGGCGCGTGTCAGGCAGTTCAACAAAAACGCATGAATTGACGCCTTCGTTGAATTCAACCAATCGCGCAGCCAGCTTTTCATCGCACTGTTCTTTCGTGTAGGTCTTTCCCCATTCGGCGCCCTTTGTTTCTCCGTAACAATAGGTAGGCACTCCGCCTACATCGGGATAGGTTGAAGTAACCAAGCCTTCAGCAGCAGCGACCAGCGCCGTAGCAATGGCGATTGCGCCAGCGCCCTTGACTGCCTTACTTTTCAGGGCTTGCATCTGCTACTTCCGGCGTTGCTTCCGTCTGCGCTAATACGCGAGCAACCAAGGCGCCAGCCGTCACCAATCCGGCCAATGATGCAAAGACGCCTGGCGGTAGTGATTCGGCGATGGCCGGCTGAAGAATGGATACCGCTGCCTCGCAACCTGACAACAGCGCAGCAAGCACCATGAACTTTACCGACCATGCTTTCTTGATGATCTGTTGCCAATCGGGCAATAGCGTCATTGCGTCACCTCCAACCAGACGGTTTTCCCGTCGTCTTCAGCAAGTTCGAGCTTTGCGAGTAGCACGCAGACAGTATGCTGGCATGGTATGAGGTCATCCTTGCCGCGTACGTTGCCCAAAATGACATCGCACTGGTCATCAAAGCCAATCCATCCGAAACCATGAACCTGCGGTAGAACTCTGCCGTGGCGATGCGAGACTGATGCTGTGACCTCAAATCGGCCATTTGGTATATCCGAGCGTCCATTTGATGCCTCGCAACGTGAGAAATACTTGTTATTGACGTACAGGATGCCCTGCTCGATTGAGAGTTTCACAGCTTGACGTGATCTCTTGCCCAGGCCAGCGCAGCCCAGACCATGCCGATAAATGAGCAGGCCCAGATGACCAGCCGTCCAATCAGTTTTGAGCCATTCAGCACGGCGATAAGCTCATCAATGGAAGGTTTAACCTCGGCTTCCATCATCATGTGCGTGTCGAGTTTGCCCTTGAGTTCGGACTGATTTCCCTTGATCTCGTCTAGTGTTAAATCCTGTTTGTTCAGACGTTGCAGGATGATTCCCATTAGTTCGTTGTCGCTCATAAGGCACCGAGTTAGTTAAGTGTCTGTGGCGTCATTTCGGCGCCGATGATGTTGTTTTCGGCGTCACGCTTGATTGTGATCTGCTTCTTCACTTGGCCTTGCTGGTCAAGGATGACAATCGGCTGCGGTTGCTGGCTCTGCTGCATCTGAGTGACGATTGAAGTCACATCGCGCATGATGTTGTTGCGCAGCGCCTCAAGGTCAGGTTCCTTGGCTTCCGGCTTGGCGCTCAGTTCGGAAATCTTGGCGAGCAGCGGCGCGATGGATTCCGAGACGATCTGGCGCACTTCGTCGGCGTCGTCTGGTTCTTCCTTGGTTTCGAGTTGCGCGACCTTCTCAGCCAGTGCAGCGATAGCATCATTGACCGGCGACAGGTCAAGCTCTGCCGTCTGCGGTTCGGCTACTTGCGCGGAAAGGTCAGCAACCTGCTGAGACAGGGAAGCGATAGATGCCTTCAGTTCGCTGTCATCGGATGGTTCCGGCATATCGATTGCGGCGATGGCATCCAATACCGGCGACAGATCAAGCGTCTGCGGTTCAACCGGATCAACAGGATCGGCCTGAACAGGATCAATGACCGGATCGACTTCGCCCATCGTTCCAAGTGCCGGGCCTTGATCGGCAATCTTTTCCTGCTCTTCTTCCCATGTCGCGTCGGGCGTCACGATGCCGCGCCGCTTCAGTTCGCCGAAGTAGGTTTCGTCTGACAACTTGCCGGCCTGATTCGACTTCAGCAGCAATTCGGCAGAGGCTTCAGCAAGATTGGCCGCGCCGAAGTCCTTGAACAGCGTTACATGCCCGCCTTCAGGCTCATTGACCCACATCGCCATGAATTGCAGGCACTGGTCTAGCGAGTCCTCGAAGTCCTCAACGATGCGTTGCAGTGCGCAGCGGTTCGCCTCGTTCTCTGATTGCACCTGGGTCGCAGTCACATCGCCAGGCTTCAGCACGAGCAACTCAGCGCCCGTCTGACGCATGCGTTCCTCAAGGTCAAGGATGGATTGCCGCCCTGCCCCGATTGCTGCGCCGGAGTGTTCGACATATTCTATCTTTGCGCCAATAACTGGAATCTCAACGGCATTCTTGGCACCGACCGTGATCGTG
>WPCI01053744.1_pt1 | contig 16471 bp, 23 predicted proteins | sample 5399871 | NCBI WGS metagenome assembly WPCI01 (sample SAMN12869469, study PRJNA574797) | sludge metagenome | isolation source: wastewater treatment of pH7 | place: China:Beijing | collected 2019-05-20
CCAGGGTCGCGGCGCAGCCGATGCGGCCGCCGTCACTCGCCGAGATCGCGACACGCGAGCGTGTCCGCCTGATCGACGGAGTCGGTTCCGAAGCTCCGGCGCAGGCGGAGGAAGCCGAGATCGCGGCGGACCTGCTTGCCCGCCACGGTGCGGAAGCAGTGGCGCTGGCCTATGTGCGGCGCGTCCAGGCCGGGCGGCCGGCGGGCGAGGACCTGTCGGAGTCCGGGTCGTTCGAGCCGGCCCCGCGCGAAAAGGCCGCCGACCGCTTCACCGGCGGCGTCTGGTTCCGCCTGGCGCAGGGGCGCAAGCACAGTGTCGAGCCGCGCTGGCTGCTGCCGGCGCTGTGCAATCTCGGCCACCTTACCCGCAAGGACATCGGCTTCATCCGCATCCTCGACCATGAGACCCGCTTCGAGGTGCGGGCGGAAAAAGCCGAGCGGTTCCTGGAGGCTGCGAGCCACGCCAGGAGCGGCGAAAGGGGATTGCGGATCTCGCGCTTCGACGGAGATCCGTCGATCCTGCCGCCGCGCGAGCCGCGCGGAGAGGGCGATGAGCCGCATCGGAAGGAATGGCCGAAGGCGCCGAAACGCGCGGCAGATCGGCCGGACAACGCCGGGCCGGCCCGGGAGAAACCGCGCAAACCGTTCAGAAAGAAGCCGAAAACCGGGAAGCGAGGGACGACGCGCGGCTGATTCCGTCCCCCCTTTGGTGTTCTTCCGTTTCAGCTTATGTTCAGCGGTCTTCAAGCGGAGGGAGGCCGCCATGAAACACAATCACGTTGCCATCGTGCTGCTGGTGATCGCGCATCTGGCGCTCGGATTTCTTTGGTATTCTCCAATCCTGTTCCTTGAGCCGTGGGCGGCCGGATTCCGGTTGAACATTGCAGCGATGGCGGCACCGAATCCGCTGGCCTTCGTGTTCGTCGTGCTTGGTGCGATCGTTTCGAGCTATGTGCTGTCGTGGTTGATCCTCCGGCTCGACATTGCCGGGTTCGGCGGCGCGGTGATGCTGGCGCTGGCGCTGTGGGCAGGGCCGGTTTTCGCCGCGCTGGCGCCGCACTATCTGTTCGGGCAGGTGGGGATTCCGGCGCTGGCGATCGACCTGGCCAATGTGCTGGTGGCGCTGATGATCTCGTCCGTCGTCCTGGCCTTGTGGCGGCGAGGGCCGGGCTAGGCTGCGGTGTGCAATGCCTTCAGAAACGCGATCGTCCGCGCAAGGGCAAGGTCGGCTGCATCCGCATCGAAGTTCGTGTCTGCGCTTTCGGCGAACCAGTGGCCAGTGCCTGGATAATCGAACGCGGTGTAAGGTCGGCAGGCGCGAGCCAGCGCTTTTTCCATCCCGCGCCGCGCGGAAGTCGAAACGAAGGGATCGTTCTCGGCGAAGTGGGCAAGGATCGGCCAATCGGTCAGGCAAAAATCGGCGCTTCGCGCGGCATAGTGAACGACAGCGGCGCTGATTGGCAGTTCCGGACGCTGCGAAAACCACAGTGTCCAGTGTCCCCCCATCGAGAAACCGACAAGCGCGACACGCCTGACGCTCGCGCCCGTGTCGGCTGCGAGTGCCTCGATGGCGCGGATGATCGTCCGGTACATCGGCTCGCGCCGGGGCAAGGCCCGAAGGGCGCGTGCCTCGGTTTCGCTCGATGCGGTTCGCCCGTTGAACAGATCAACGCACCCGGCAAGGAATCCGGCATCGGCGAGGTGTCCCGCGTAGTCAGCGAACGATCGATTCAAGCCCCACCAGGAATGCAGCAGAAGGACCGGAGGCCCGCTGCCCGCGCCCGGTCTGATGACAATCGGCATGAATGCGCTCATGGGATTCCCCAAGTTGGGATGTGCATTGGCGAGCGGGATTGCGCCTTGACCCAGCGCAAGCCAGAGTGCGGGGACAGGCGTCAACCAAGTTGAGGCCGCGCGCCGGACCGCGAGGGGAGGGACATGACCGGAACACAAATCGCCTTTTTCGGATCGATCGCCTGGACGATCGCCATGCTTGGGCTGCTCGCCTGGATTCGCGTCTCGTTGACACTTGCAGGCCAGAAGCGGGCCAACTCATTCAAGCCGACGGGCGAGGATCTTGAAGGGTTCGGCCAAAGGGTCACGCGCGTTCACGGCAATTGCGTTGAGCATCTGCCATTCGCGCTGGCGCTGCTGCTTTATGCGCTGCATACCGGCAATACGGGGGTGACGGACGCCACCGGGCCATTCTTCCTGGCGCTTCGTGTCGCTCAATCATCCGTTCACCTCTATTCGACGCGAAACCGCTTCGTGCAGTACCGCTTCTTCCTGTTCCTGGCGCAGATCGTCATCATGGCCGTCTGGCTGGTGGCGCTGGTTTTCGGCTGAGCCCGATCAGGCGCAGCGGCGCCGGCCCGCTTCGGGCGAGCCGGACCAGTCCTGCCGCGTGTCAAACGCCCGCCGGTAGGCGCCATAGATGCGACCGGCGATGTCGGTCGCTTCCAGCGACGCGGCACTGACGCCGCGCGCCGCACAGCACTCCAGCAGGAGTTCGGTCAGGCGTTCCTCGTGGCCCGGATCGATGCCGTAGCCGCGAAAGGTGGGGAATCCGGTCGTCATGGTCTGTCCCTCCTGTCATCCTCACCCGCCGGCGTGGACCATCGCGACGATCGGTGACGCGGCGATGACAAGATGGGGGCGATTTGGAGGCAGGCGCGGCGGTGCTGCCGTGCACGGGCTGAAATCGAGTCGGAACATGGTCTTGCCGGCTTTTCCTGAACCGCATAGGGATCATGCATGTTCGTACGAAACACCATGCCGATGCATCGGCATCCGCTCGATCCGGCAGACCGCTCCATGCTTGGACGCGATGCCAGCGCCGCCGTCGCGCGCTATCTCGATTTTCGCGGCAATGGCGTCGGGACGCCGCTCAGGATGCTTGGCGGACTGGCGCGGGAACTCGGCCTTGGCGCGCTGGCGGTGAAGGACGAGGGCGGTCGGCTGGGGCTCGGTTCGTTCAAGGCGCTCGGTGGAGGCTTCGCCGTGGCGCAACTGGTGCTCGAGGCCGCCGAAGAACAACTCGGCCGCCGGCTCGGCTACGCCGATCTCGCTGCCGCCGACGTCCGATCGCTTGCATCGACCATGACGTTTGCCTGTGCAACGGACGGCAATCACGGCAAGTCGGTGGCCGAGGGTGCCGCTGCGGTCGGGGCGAGTGCGGTCATCTTCGTGCATGCGCATGTGTCCGATGCGCGGGTGGCGGCCATTGCGCGCCATGGCGCGCGCATCGTGCGGGTCGACGGCTCCTATGACGAATCCGTGCGCGAGGCAGCGCGGGTGGCGGCACGTGAGGGCTGGACCATCGTTTCGGATACTTCATGGCCGGGTTACGAGCGCATCCCGCTCCTGGTCATGCAGGGTTACACGGCGATGGCGCGCGAGGCACTTGCCGCACTCGACGAACCGCCGACCCATGTGTTCGTGCAGGTCGGCGTCGGCGGCGTCGCGGCGGCGGTCGCCGCCTGTCTCGCCGAGACGCTCGGCGAGCAGCGCCCGGTGTTCGTGGCGGTCGACCCGGCACGGGCGGCCTGCATGGCAGTCTCCGCGGCGGCGGGGCATCCGGTCGCCGTGGCGCCGGGGGAGCCGACGGTGATGGCGATGCTCGATTGCTTCGAACCGTCGCCGGTGGCGTTCCGGGTGCTGTCCCGGGTGGCGGACGCGTTCATGACCGTTGAAGACGAGGATGCGGTGGCCGCGATGAACCGGCTGGCGCGCCCGGCGCCGGGAGATACCGCGATCACCGCGGGTGAAAGCGGCGCGGCGGGTATTGCCGGGGTGATGGTTGCGGCAACGGACGCGGAATTGCGCCAGGCGCTGCGGCTCGACGGCAAGTCGCGCGTACTGGCCTTTGTCACCGAAGGCGCCACCGATCCGGACCGTTTCCGTGCGCTGACCGGACTTGATCCCTGACCCGGTCGGCTCACTTGCCGCTGAACACCGGCCGGCGCTTTTGCCGGAATGCGGCCCGGCCCTCGGCGTAGTCGGCCGAATCGAAGGTGGCGGCGCCGAGGCGTGCGGCCTCGATGGCGATTTCGCTGTCCCCGGTCGTCACGGCGCGTATGGCGGCCTTTGACGCGCGCGCCGACAATGGCGCGGCTTCGGCGATGGACGCGGCGATGGCGAGGGCACGCGCCACGGGATCGTCGGCGATCTCCAGCAGGAATCCGGCGGCCAGAGCTTCGGCCGCGTCGATGCGCGCCGCCGAGAAAAGCAGGTACTTGGCCAGTTGCGGACCGCAGGCGGCGACGATGTCGGCCATTGCATCGGTGGGGTAGGCCAGGCCGAGGCGGGCCGCCGGCACCGAAAACAGGCTGCCCGGCGCACCGATGCGCAGGTCGCACGCCGCCGCGAGGCCAAAGCCGCCGCCGAAACAGATGCCGCGGATTGCCGCGATGGTGGGAAAGGCCGCCTCGCGCAATGCGCGGAATGCGTCGGAATTGGCTTGCTCGTAGGCCATCGCGGTATCGGCATCGCGCCGAACCGTCTCGAACTCGCCGATATCGGCACCGGCGCAGAAATCCGCGCCCGCGCCGGCAAGCACGAGCACGCGTGTCGATGACGGCAGCGCTGCGACGCGATCGGCCAGGTCGCGCCACATCGCGGCGGTGACCGCGTTCTTGCGCGAGGCGCGGTTGATGGTCAGGCGGGCGATGCCATCGGTCAGTTCGAACAGAAGCGGTTCGGCAGTCATGGCGCTTGATGGCACGGGCGAACGCCGGGGAAAAGGGCAGGCTGGCGTCAACCATCACGCGAATGCGACCGGCGATCACGAAATCGCCGATTCACGCGCGGCCCGAAGCGCGCTATAGCTGCTGTTCCCAAGCCCGACCTTGAACCGGGAGAGCACAATGAACGCCCGCATCCAGACGAAGAACGAACGCATCCAGCCGATTGACCCGATCTGGTCGTCGGTGCGCAGCGAAGCCGAAACGGTGGTGGCGCGCGATCCGCTGCTGTCGGCGTTCCTCTACGCCACCATCCTCAATTATGGCTCGCTGGAGGAGGCGGTGATGCACCGCATCGCCGAGCGGCTCGACCACCAGGACATTCCCGCCGACCTCATCCGTCAGACCTTCGAGGCGATGCTCGCCGATCGACCGGATTTCAGCGAGGTGCTCAGGGTCGACATCCAGGCCTATTTCGATCGCGATCCGGCTTGCGACCGCTACCTGATGCCGGTGCTTTACTTCAAGGGCTTCCACGCCATCCAGACCCACAGGCTGGCGCACTGGCTTTGGCGCGGCGGGCGCAAGGATTTCGCGCTCTATCTTCAAAGCCGCTCGTCCTCGGTGTTCCAGACCGATATCCATCCGGCGGCCGAAATCGGGCGCGGCATCTTCGTCGACCATGCGACGGGGCTGGTCATCGGCGAAACGGCGAGCGTCGGCGACAATGTGTCAATGCTGCACGGCGTGACGCTGGGGGGCACCGGCAAGGAGGGCGGCGACCGGCACCCGAAAATCCGCTCCGGCGTGCTCATCGGCGCGGGCGCCAAGATCCTCGGCAACATCGAAGTGGGATGCTGTGCCAAGATCGCTTCCGGATCGGTGGTGCTGAACCCGGTTCCCGAGCACAAGACGGTGGCCGGGGTGCCGGCCCGGATCGTCGGCGAAGCCGGGTGCGCCGAACCGGCCCGGCAGATGGACCAGCGCATCCTTCCGGCAGATTGACAGCCGGAGGCTTTACAGTGCGCGCGGCGGCGTGGCACATGCCGGCGAACATGAGGGTGCGCCGGCAGGCCGCGCGTGCCTGCCACCCCCTCGGGAGATCCCATGAAACCGGAAGAACTGAAAAAGCTTGACGCCTATTTCAAGCGCCTGTTCCAGAACCCGCGCCTGATCGTGCGTGCGCGCCCGCGGATCAACGATTCCTGCGAGCTCTACCTCGATGACGAATTCCTCGGCATCGTCACGCGCATCGAGGACGAGGGCGAGACGTCCTACGACCTGTCGATGTCCATTCTCGACATCGACCTCGACTGATCAGGGCGACGAATTGGTGCGCACAAGGTCGGCCGCCGTGGCGCGGACCGCGGCGTCGAGGCTCTGCCATTCGGCCAGGAGTTCGCGCGGGAAGCGCCAGGTGAGGCTCAGATCCTCGCCGACATGGATGTCGGTCTCGCACGGCGCCACCACCCCTTGGGCATTCTCCAGGCACCGGGCGACGAAGGTCTTGTCGTCGCCATCGCCGGCCACGACCAGTGATTCGTCGAGATAGCCGGACCGTCCGGTGAAGCGGTGGACGACGAGGCCGGCCGGGCCCGGGACGCCCGGACCGATCAACGCCTTGTAGATCGGGGCATAGCGGCCGATCATGTCGCGCGACATGCTGCGCGGTTCCAGCGAGAGAAACAGGATGGCGCCGCCGCCGGCTGCGTTGAAGCGGTCGCGCGTGGCCTCGGTGTAGCCCTGCATCTGCGGCCAGCTCGCGTAGAGATCGAGACGTTCGGCCTCGCCATCGCGGCGGCTGGAGGCGAAACGGATCATGTTCGCCGGGGCAATGACGACATCGTTGCCGATGACGATCTCGTGCAGTTCGGTGGAATCGGTGTGGCCCCCGAGGGCGATGTCGCGGCCGAGCCAGAGGCCGGCGAGCTTGATGACCGCGGCGAGGATCGCGGCGCCGAGAAACACGAAGAACACCTTGCGCATGAAGCCGTGGTCGACGATGTGCAGCGCGCCGTCATCGGTCACGGTGGTGGTCATGGAGTCTCCCCGGGATCAGGCGCGCTGTGCCGAAATCGTACGGCGGACAACGGCGCGGTTCTTGCACCCCATCCTCCTGCCAGCCGGTTAAAGGGGGGTTAACCATGTTTTTGGTCGTCACGACGCTTGCTTACGCGCTCGCGGCCGGGCTTGCCTTCGGCGGCATGGCTGCGACGCTGATCCGGGAGTTTTGCGGCGACGAGCCGCGGTTCCAGCCACCATTCGCCGATTCCGCGCATGTGCTGCGTTCGCTCGGCATCACGCTTGCCGCCGGGCCGTACATGCTGGCCAACGAAGCGATCGCGGCGCGGCGCGCAGGTTCCATTTCCGGCCTGTCGTTCGCAACGGCGCTGGTGTTGTGCGTGGCCTGGGCCCTTGCGGCCGGCGTCGTCCTGGTATTCCTTGCCGAAACGCTGACTGGCCGGACGGCCTGAAGAGGGAGGCCGGATTGGTGAACTACGCGCTCGACGGGGTCGCCCCGGAATTGTGCCCGGCCGGGACGAATTTCATTGCTCCGGACGCGCGGTTGATCGGTCGGGTGGTGCTCGGTCGCGATGTGTCGGTCTGGTACGGGGCCGTGCTGCGCGGCGACAATGAACCGATCATGGTCGGCGAGCGCTCAAACATCCAGGAGCATTGCGTGCTTCATACCGACATGGGCTATCCGCTCGGCATCGGCCGGGACTGCACGATCGGCCATCGCGCGATGCTGCATGGCTGCACCATCGAGGACAATTGCCTTGTCGGCATTGGCGCCATCATCCTCAACGGCGCGCGGATCGGCCGCGGCAGCCTCGTTGGCGCTGGCGCGCTGGTGACAGAAGGCAAGATCTTCCCGGAAAACAGTTTGATTGTCGGGTCGCCGGCCCGTGTCGCGCGCGTGCTCGACGCCGAGGCGGTCGAACGGATCCGGCTGTCGGCGCTGCACTATGTCGACAATGCGCGGCGGTTCCGTGCCGGTCTCCGCGAGGTCTGACACATCGCGTTGATGATAAAAAAGGCGGAGCCGGCCCTGGGACGGGGGCCGGCTCCTTAACCCGGTCGTTGGGGACGGGGAGGGTGGGGACTCGACCGGGTCTTCCTCCTGTTCAGTTCCGGACCGAGCCGACGATCGACGCCGGACGGCCCTGCACGGAAACCCATTCGCCGGCGTTCTTCGACGATTGGCGTTTCAGAAAACGGTATTCCGTCTCGTTCCAGGCCAGGACGCGCGGCTCGAGGTTGTCGAGCACGAAATCGCCCATGTCGGTGCGGACGGTCAGCACAGCGTGGCCATCGCCATTGCGCTGGCGCACAACGGTCATCAGAAGGGTGCTGGCCGGGACGCCGGCTGCCATCAGCTGGCGGCGCTTTTCCAGCGCGTAATCCTCGCAGTCGCCCTCCCGGTCGGGGTAGGACCACACTTCCTCGCGGCCCCACAATTCCCAGTCGGTCTTCGGCGCGACCATGACATTGACCGCGTTGTTGACGTCGACGATGCGAGCCCAGAGCTTGCGGCTGAGATGAACCGGCTTGCGATCGCCCTGGTTCGGGCCGCATTCGTCCGGATGCGCCACGCAGAAATCGAAGTGCCCGACCGGCTGCGACGTCAGCTTGCCATCAGGCATGTATCGTTCGTCGGCGCCGGCCGGCGACGCGGCGATCACGGTCGCCCCGACCGCAATGGCCTTTGCCATCCTCAACGCTTTTGTTTTCATTGTTGCGTCTCCCCGTTGACGCGACAATGACAGGCTCATCTTTACTTCACGCGAAACTCCGAAGTATCAATTGAGTATTATTGTCAGACAAATAAAGCAAAAATGGAATTGTATTTGAAGTGTATTTCAATCTCTTTTGAACAAAAGGCCGCGCATAATCTTCATGGCGGGTTAAGCATGCGCGCGATGCGCCGAAATGAAAACGCCGCCCGGAGGCGGCGTCGTTTCAGACCGGAAAATGGGGGAGAGATCAGGCCGACTTGCGATCCAGGGCCGAATCGATGGTGTCGGCGCGTTGCAGCACGGCGAACTCGACGGCGATGCCGTCGTCGAAATGGCGCACGACGGTGCCGCGCATGGTGCCGAGCGTGACCCTTGTGCCGAGTGCCGGGCGAACGTCGAGCTCAACGGCGGCGCCGGACAGCGAAAGGTCGATGATGCGGCACTGGTACTGCCGGCCGTCCTCCATTCCGAGCACGGAAATCGGATTGCGCGGGGCGATACGCTCGTGGCGGCGATCCTCCGGCAGATCCAGCTCGTGCTTGTTGGCAAGCCAGGTGATCTGCGCGGCAAGCTTGTCCTTCTTGCGGTCGGAGGCAAGGATGGTCATGGCGAAGCCGTCGGACAGCGTGCGGGTAAGCACGCCTTCGATACGGCCGAGGTGATCGAGATAGCAGATGACCTTCTCGCCGAGGTGGCCGATGTGATTGGTCAGCAGCGCGACATTGCCGGGAGAAATGTCGGAGACCTGGCAAGGATGCTCGGTTCTGTCTTCAAGCATGAAGCGGCCATAGATGCGCACGGGCACGCGCTGGAAGACGCGCCGCTCGCTCTGGCTTCGATCGTGTTCGTGGAAATTCGCCGTCATGCCTGAACCGGTTTGTTTGCAGCCGGGATCACTTCAAGACGACGATAGGCGCAAATCGGTTAACGAACCGTGTTTTTGTCCCGATCGGAGAGACCGCCTTCCAGCACGACCAGATGACGGACCTTGCGGGGCGATTGCGAGCCGGGCGCAGGAATGGACAGGTCGTCCTGGCGGGGGAAAAGGCGCGGGACGTCAAGCGTCGGTCGATTGGTGAGGAACAGCGGATCCTTGTCCGGATCGAGCACCCTGAGCGCCTCGATGTCGAGTGCGTCGAGCGGATCGGCGCCCAGCCAGTACGGCTTGTCGAGCGCGAAGGTGGCGCCGAGCAGGCGGTGCGAGTCCTGGCTCGCGTCGAGCGGCAGCAGGATCGTTTCGAACGGATTGGTGCGGCCGCCGACGGTGCGTCCGCGCGACTCGATGATGGCGACCATGCCGTTGGCCACGACATTGCGGACAAGGCGGGCCATCCGGACCTGGTCGTCGGCGCTCCATGTCGACAGGAAGGCAAAGCCCTTCAACTCGCGGCCGAAGACGGCGCAAAGGCGGGTGCCGGCAAGCCGGAACACCGGCGTGTCCCGCAGGTCGATCTCCAGAATGAAGGTATCGGCAAGCAGGCTTCGGATGTCGGCCGGTTCGACCTCGGTCCGTCGCGGCGCGCGTCGGGCGCCGCGCAGCCGATTCCAGTATTGAAACAATTCATGTGTCCCGGCGTTCTGCATGTCCCGTCGTCCCTGCGGACCGCGTGGCCCATTTCGAGACGGGCCGGCGGCATTGCGTTGTCGATAGGATGGCAAATGCAGGAACCGCGCCACTTCGGGTTCGCGTCATCCACGGGCCGGGGCAGTTAAGGTTAATGAAGGGTTGACGTTGCCGCCGGGGCGGCGGCATGGCATCACATCATCATTCCACGAAGCGCCACGCTTCGCAGCACGGAATACAGATCTGGGGAGAGCAGGGGCTCGACCGGCCGTTCAGGGGAAACCCTGGACGGCCTTTCTTTTTGACCGGGATCGCGGCATTGCTGCCCGGGGGCGGAACCCCGGGGGATCATCATGACAGGCGACTGGCAGAACCGGCCCGCACGCGAACCGGCGATCAATTTGGCGCCGGTGGTGGTGGCGACGATCCTTTCGCTTGTCGCAGTCCACGCCGCGCGCGTCTTGCTGCTCGATGGCGACGCCGACCGGGCGCTGTTGCTGGACTTCGCCTTCAATCCAGCCGCTGTCGCGGATGGCGGGCCGCTGGCGCCATCGTTCCTCGTCCGGCTCATCAGCCACAATCTCCTGCATGGCGATTCTACCCACCTGGCAATCAATGCGATGTGGCTCGCCGTGTTCGGATCGCCGCTTGCCGTGCGGATCGGCGCGATCCGTTTCCTCCTGTTCGCCATTGTTGCCGGTGCGGCAGGGGCGTCCTTGTTCTGGGCGTTTCACCCAGGTGTGCCGGCATTGCTCATCGGCGCGTCGGGCGCGATCTCCGGCATGACCGGCGCTGCGGCGCGCCTCGGTTTCCGGGTCGACCGGGCACGTCGGCCATCGGCATTTGCCGGCGCGCTGTTGCCGGCGGCCGCGGCCATCATGCACCCGCAGGTCCTGCGATTCGTCCTGATCTGGTTCGGCCTCAATCTCGCCATCGGCATGGTGAGCCTTTATGCGGGGGGACCGGCCATTTCCTGGGAAGCGCATGCCGGCGGGTTTCTTGCCGGATTTTTCGGGTTCGCCCTGTTCGATCGCCGCACTTGAAATGATCGGCGGCCCGACGCACGATCCGGCATGCAGCTTGTCTGCGCTTGTTCGCCAGGGAAGGAGTTCGCCATGTCCGTGAAGACCATTCTCCAGGCCAAGGGCCGTGATGTTGCCACCGCCGGTGCCGCAGACAGCGTCGCCTCGGCCATTGCCACACTTGCCGAGCGCCGCATCGGCGCCCTGGTGATCGTCAAGGATAGCGGCGGCATTGCCGGGATCCTCTCGGAACGCGACATCATCCGCGCGCTTGGCAAGGACGGCGCGGGAGCGCTGAAGCAGCCGGTCTCGACCTACATGACCGCCAAGGTGAAGACCTGCACGGAATCGAACACCGTCAACGATGTCATGGCCATCATGACCGCCGGTCGCTTCCGCCACCTTCCAGTGGTCCATGACGGCAAGCTTGCCGGCATCGTGTCGATCGGCGACGTGGTGAAGAAGCGCATCCACGACGTGGAGCATGAGGCCGAAGCCATCCGCGCCTACATCGCCTCGGCCTGAAAAAAAGCGGCCCGGCTTGGGACCGGGCCTAGGCAGAGGGAGAGGCAGGGGACGGTGCTCTTAGGGGGCGACCGTCCCGATCGGGTTGCCCATGCGGGCGAAAGTCTCGCGGTTGCGGCAGAATACCGGCGCCAGATCGGCGCTGCTTCTGCCGGCAAGCCAGTTTGCGCACGCGATCGTATGCGTGCACCCTTGGCATCGAGGGGTGGCGCTGCGCAGGACATGCGCACCTTGCGCACCGGCTGGCACCCGCTCGGCCACTCCAAGCGCCCGGATCATCCGGGACATCAGGTCGGAGCGTTCGAACATGGTTCCGATGAATCGGGCCAGCGCCATGCATTCCCCCTTGGTCGCGGCAAGAGCACCAGAATCGGCGTGGCATCGCCTTGATCCAGGTCAAGAACCGGGCGTGGCTTGCGTCGCGGTGCGCTTTCCTCTAGCCGATGCTTAACGAAACCAATCCTTCGTCCAGGCGTCCATGAGCATCGTCGACACCCGCATACCCGACCCCAAGCGCTTCGTGCCGGGCGCCACCGGCGACTGGGAAATCATCATCGGCCTGGAAGTGCATGCGCAGGTGACGTCGCACGCCAAGCTGTTTTCGGGCGCATCTACCGCGTTCGGAGCGGCGCCCAACGCCAATGTCAGCCTTGTGGACGCGGCGATGCCGGGCATGCTGCCGGTCATCAATGTCGAATGCGTGCGCCAGGCGGTCAGGACCGGCCTCGGGCTGAAGGCGAAGATCAATCTTCGCAGCGTGTTTGACCGGAAGAATTACTTCTACCCGGACCTGCCCCAGGGCTACCAGATTTCGCAGTACCAGCAGCCGATCGTCGGCGAGGGCAAGGTCAGCGTCGCGGTCGGGCCTGACCGGACCGGCAATTACGAAGACATCGAGATCGGCATCGAGCGGCTGCACCTGGAGCAGGATGCGGGCAAGTCGATGCACGACCAGCATCCGACTATGTCCTATGTCGATCTCAACCGCTCCGGCGTGGCGCTGATGGAAATCGTCTCCAAGCCGGACCTGCGTTCGGCCGACGAGGCCAAGGCCTACCTGACCAAGCTGCGCTCGATCCTGCGTTATCTCGGCACCTGCGACGGCAACATGGACGAAGGCTCCATGCGCGCCGATGTCAACGTCTCGGTGCGCAAGCCCGGCGGGGCGTTCGGTACGCGCTGCGAAATCAAGAACGTCAACTCGATCCGTTTCGTCGGCCAGGCGATCGAATACGAGGCGCGGCGCCAGATCGACATTCTCGAATCGGGCGGGACGATCGACCAGGAAACCCGGCTGTTCGATCCGGGCAAGGGCGAGACCCGCTCCATGCGCTCCAAGGAGGAGGCGCACGACTACCGTTATTTCCCCGATCCGGACCTGCTGCCGCTGGAGTTCGACCAGTCGTTTGTCGACGGGCTTGCCAGCGAGTTGCCGGAATTGCCGGACGACAAGCGCGCCCGGTTCATCGCCGCGCTCGGGCTTTCGGCCTACGACGCCTCGGTGCTGGTGGCCGAGAAGGCGGTCGCCGACTATTTCGAGCAGGCGGCCGCCGGACGCGACGCCAAGGCGGTGGCCAACTGGGTGATCAACGAACTTCTCGGCGCCCTCAACAAGGCCGGCAAGGGCATCGAGGAGACACCGGTTTCGCCGGCGCAGCTCGGCGCCATCGTTGACCTGGTCAGGGACGGCACCATCTCCGGCAAGATCGCCAAGGATCTGTTTGCCATCGTGTTCGAGGAGGGTGGCGACCCGCGTGCCATCGTCGAGGCGCGCGGCATGAAGCAGGTAACCGACACCGGTGCCATCGAGAAGGCGGTCGACGACATCATCGCCGCCAACCCCGACAAGGTCGAGCAGGCCAAGGCCAAGCCGACGCTTGCTGGCTGGTTCGTCGGCCAGGTGATGAAGGCGACGGGCGGCAAGGCCAATCCGCAGGCCGTCAGCGATCTCGTCAAGGCGCGGCTTGGCATCGAGGGCTGAGATGTTCGTGCGCACGGCCTCGGCGCGCGATGTGGCGGCGATCCGCGCATTGCTCGACACGGCCTTCGCGGCGACCTATGGCGCTTTGCTCGGCCCTTCGGCCGCGGCGTCGCTCTCGGTCGAACGCAATGCGGCCGATGTGCTGGAACGCGAGATCGCGCACCCCTCTGGCGAGTTCATAGTCGCCGATGATGGCGCGGCGATCTTCGGCCTGGCCTATGCCTCGGCCGATCGCACCGGCGAGGCGCTGACGCTGCACCGGCTCTACGTGCATCCGGCGCGCCTTGGCCACGGCATCGGCAGCCTGCTGATGGACGAAGTCCTGAACGCTTTTCCCGACGCGCGGACTTGCGGGCTGGAGGTCGCTGCCGGCAATGCACGCGCCATTGCGTTCTATCGCGGCTATGGGTTCCGGCAGGCGGGCGAACCCTACGGCGATCCAGCGCACGTCAGGATGGAGCGTGCGCTCGGCAGCGACGAATGAGGCGCGTCAGCCGCGGCCCTCGACATCGAGCACCGCGGTGCGCAGCTTCAGGTAGCGCATGACACCATAAAACACTGCCGCCGCCAGCCACGCGGCGATCCAGAGCGGGCGGACAACCACACCGCCGGTAGCCACCCAGTCGGTGGCCATGACCATGGCGACGAGCACGGACATGAGCGCCAGCACCCCGTGATACTCGCGTTTCAGCACGGTTTTCCACGAAAAGGGCAGGGCCGGCGCCACCCAGGTGGAAAAATCCGGAAAGAACGGCGGCACGTTTTCGGCCCAGTCGGACCATGCCGAGCCGAACTTGCCCTGCAGGAAGCGCTCCTCCGCGGCGATGATGCGTTCCAGGTAATAGACGAGGAACAGCGCCATCACTGCGGCGAACCACGGGTTCTGCGTGAACAGCGCCACCGCGACATAGGTGATCGCGTTGCCGAGATAGAGCGGGTTGCGGGTCACCGAATAGGCGCCGGTGGTGTTGAGCGTGTCGGCAACCTGGCGCACGGCATTGCGTCCGGAGGTGCGCGCCGGGACATGACCGATGGTGAAGGCGCGCCACGCCAGGCCCGCCACGGCAAGAAGAACGCAGGCGAGGCGCCAGACAGTCACGCCGGCCGGGCCGAACCAGTCGCGCAGCGGCATGGCGTCAAGCATCGCCACGATTCCAAGCGGGATGAAACCGAGCAGCACATAGGAGCGCCAGCGGAAGAACCAGTCGCCTTGCCGTTCGAGGCTGCGGATGAGCAATGGTGCGACTCCTTCGATGTCCCGGGCTGTTTAGGGACAAGCCCGCCGCTCCGCAACCGCCGCCATCCCCGATGCCGATGCTTGACGGCCTGTTCGCGATTTCGTGCGCGCCCTCGGCTTGACGGCCCGGCACCGCCATGATCGGCTCGCGCAAAACGAGGGAGACCATCATGGCAGCGCCATGGACTTTGCACGGCATCTGGGCGTCGGGGCCCACATACAAGGTGGCGCTGATGCTGTCGATGACGGCGACGCCGCATGACTTCGTGGTGGTGACGCCGCGCGGCACGGCCAAGGAGCCGCCCTATCTGGCGATCAACCCGTTCGGGCAGGTGCCGGCGCTGGTCGACAATGTGTCCGGCCGCGCCTGGCGGCAGTCAGCCTCCATCCTCGAAATTCTGGCGGAGCGCACGGGTCGCTTCGGTGGAACGGGAGCGGAGGAGCGCTGCCGGATGCGCGAGTGGATGTACTGGGATTTCGACCGGCTCGCCCCGCCGATCTACCGGCTGCGCGGCCAGCGCATCGGCGTCAGGCAGATGAACCAGGCGACGGCGGAAATGTACTATGCCGAGGGCCTGGCGGCGCTCGGCGTGCTGGAGCAGGCGCTCGCCGACCGCGACTGGCTGGTCGGCGATGCGCCGTCGATCGCCGACATCGACGTTTACGGCGTGCTGGACTATGCCGAGGCTGGCGGCTTCGAGCTTGCCCGTTTCCCGCGCGTCGCGGCCTATGCGCGGCGGGTCCAGGCGCTGCCGGGATTTGGGCGGCCGACCGATCTCATCCCGAAGGAAAGCCGGTCAGCCTGAGGGATCATTCCACCTCGTCGATGCAGATGGAGTGAATGTCGCCGTTCGAACCGACGGTCTTGCAGCGCAGGCCGGTCGAGCATCCCGGGATGTTCGGCTTTCCGTCGCTGGTGACCGTGCCGCCGAGGCGGGTGCATTCCCCTTCGGTGAGTTCGGTCGAGACGTTGATGCGTCCGGGGTCCTTGACCTTCGGCGGCGTGTCCTTTCCGCTGTTCTTCTGCGCGGCGAAGGCGGGCGCGGCGAGCATCAGAAGGGCCAGGCCGGCACCAAGAGCGTGCATGGGAATCGTCATTTTCCTGCCTCCGGCCATCAGTTCAGCGCCTGGCAATTCTTCGGCTTGTTGTCGGAGCCGTACTCGCAGCAAAACATCTTGCCGGTTGAGGTGCAGGCGACCGCATGGACACGCGAACTGCCGCGGATCAGGTCACGTTCGCCCTGCCTGATGCAGGACTTGGCTGCGTTGCCGCCAAGCTGTCCGTAGGTGCACCCGTTGATCTTCGGTTTGGCCGCGACCGGGAAAGCGGTCAGCAGGATCGCGAGCGCGGCGAGCGGCAGGGCTGTCTTCATGGGAGGCTCCTTTCGAAGGCGCCACCTTGGCGCCGATCGAAGGACGCTAGCCGTCGTCCGGCGTGCTTTCATCGGCCGCACGGGGGATGCCGGGGGCACGGCGGACCGGCGGCGTCAACTCCCGCAGCAGTGCCGCCAGGCCGCGCTGGTCGCCAGCGCCGGTCTTTTCGAAGATGGCGGCAAGCTGGCTCTTCACCGTGCCGTCGGATACCGCCCCTGCAAGCGCGATCTCGTGCCGGGTCATGCCTTCGGCGACCTGGCCGGCGACGCGCCGTTCCGCCGGCGTCAGGCCGAAGAGCGCGGCAAGTGCCGCGAGCGCAGGCAGCGGGGCATGGCCGGCTTCCGCGA
>WPCI01060414.1_pt1 | contig 16437 bp, 15 predicted proteins | sample 5399871 | NCBI WGS metagenome assembly WPCI01 (sample SAMN12869469, study PRJNA574797) | sludge metagenome | isolation source: wastewater treatment of pH7 | place: China:Beijing | collected 2019-05-20
ACAAGTTCGAGACCAAGTGATTTTGGACCACCGAGTTCAACGAACATTCCTTCTTTCCTTACTCTTTCTCCTTCAAACATTGGGGAAATCTCAAATGGGAATTCTGCCATTATATTTCGCCTCCTAAATCAAATTATAAAAGGTCAATTAGCTCATCCAGGGCAGCATAGTGATCTGCTTTGCTTAGATTTCCAAAGGACATCGTTGCGTTCTGGATGTAGTTTCTGTCAATTGCTATTGATTTTACATCGGAAAAGTTCTTTGTTCCTGACAGTACCTGGTTGATGTAGTATTTTATGTGTCCCAGGACAATGAGTGTGTCATAGGTCCCGTTTCCATCAAGTCCTGGCCAGTTCTTGTCTGTTACATAGAAACCGAGCTGGTGCAGGTTTATGTACTTGGCATTCACATCTTTGTCAACAAAGCCTGGCATAGAACTTCCGGTAGCTGCAATCGGAATGTTTGTCTTCTGTGCAATCTTTACCACTCTGTCCAGAAGCTCCTGGTCAAGGATCTTTGTCCCGACCACAAGAAGCGGCCTTTTTGCCTTTGAAATCAGCTTGGCTGCTATCTCAGGGGTAGTTGCTTTGGCAGTTGTCACTCCGTAAGTGGTAAAGAGTTTGGTGTTCTTGGTAGTTTCTACCATTTTCAGGCCCCCTTACAAAGTCTCTTGAGGTTAGTGGGCTGTGCCGAGACATCGAATTTGATCTTCGGACCGGAAATGATCTTCTTCCTCTTCCAGTCGATTTCCCAGCCGTGTTCCGACTCGAGCTTCTTGAGGAGTTCTTCACGCTTGGCAAGTGGGAGGTCTGCTTCATTTCTGACGAACTTCCACCAGTCTTCAGGTTCGACACCAAGGTACTTCTTGGAAAGCTCCATCCAGTGGGTCAGCTTTATAGACCTGCCCATGTTGTTGTCAGATGGGCGGATGCATGCCTTTGCCATCATTGGAAGTGCTTCCTGCCAGGTTTCTGCTGTGGTCAGGAGGAATTCTGGTGATGGTGGGATGTTCATTTCTGAACCGTCTCTGGCATCAAAGACTTTCCACTTTGACTCATCATAGGTCTTGGCAATCAGGGCTCTCCTGTACTTGGAGGAGTGCGGGCCAAGAACTGCAGGGATACCAACTATGTTACATCCTGTACCGATTGCAGCTGCCTTCTGTGAGTATGCGCCCCACGCAAGTCCACATGCGCCTACACGGTTGAGGGTATAGTCGGCAATTTCTGCAAGGTTTCCTGCCAAATTCCTCTGGGCAAAGATTCCAGCAACTTTCTCTGCAGCTCCGCTGATGTGGGCGTTAGATACACAGGATCCTGTGTTGAGCAGTCCGCCACCGAAGAATCCACCAGGGTACCTTTCATAAAGCGTCTTGCCTTCGTCGTCTTTGTACATGCCGATATCCATTGCAGAACATCCGCTCACTGCAACGAGATAATTCCTCTTCAGGAATTCTTCGGCAATGTTGTAGACGTCCTTAGTACCGGACGGATAGTTCGGGCATCCGATGATTGCGATGATACCTGGGGTTGTACCCATAACAAGGTTCAGGCCTTCTGCTCTGATTTCTGCATCGCTTGCCTGTCCTCTACCGGCTCTGACCCATCCTTTCTCTTCGCTGATGGCTTTCTGTGCAGCTTTCTCGAGCATATTCAGAATTGGAATCTCTTTCTTACAGACCTGTTCACAGCGGCGGCAGCCAATGCACTGGTCATGGAGAGCTTCGAGGTACTCGTAGCTTCCCTGGGCTGCATACTGCAGAGCTTCCGGGATGTCGAGCTCTTCTGGACATGCCAGCAGGCATTCTCCACACTGTGCACACTTGTCAATGTATGCTTTGAACTCTTCATCAGTTGGTATTGCTGTGATACCTTCCGCATCGCGGATTGGAGCCATTATTTCGGCAATCCTCGGGACGAGTTCTCCCAGTTTATCATAGTCGAGCATTACACAGCCTGGAATCGCACCGGATTTAAGCTCCTCTATTATTGAATCCACATCGGCGTCTGTCCTGTCTGGCAGCCCCATCATGATCTTTTCATTTGATGCGATCACGGGGATCTTGAGCTTCTGGGATTCTGAAAGGACGTCACCGCGGACGCACTGTTCGTCCACAACAATGACATCAGGCATTCCAGAGCGAATAACCTTCAGTTCCTTGGCAAGGGACCCTACGATTTTGGCGTATGGGGCTCTCCTGTCAGCTTCCTTGTACCTGGTCATGTCGAATGCGGTACAGCAAAGTCCTGCAATTTCCATCTTGTCGGTCAGGTTGTTTTCTTCCATGTAGTCCATTATGTAAGTTACACCGGCTACGTTGTGCCCGATTGCAACGATTAATGGCTTGGACTTGTCAATGGAACCCATACCGATTTCGATCAGGGGGGCTTCGGGGTCAGCTTTCGGGAAGTCATATGCTGATACCTGAGCGATATCAGATACTTCCATACCAACGTGGTCAAGACTGCCACTGAAGAGTGCTTTAGAATCATAGTCTATTTCTGCACTTTCCTGACCTGCGTGGATAGTTGCAAGGAGCTGTGTGAGCTGCTCTTCAACAAATTCCATTGGAGCTCTGCATTCTCCAAGAGTCTTTGGACTGAGTCCTGTAGCGATTGTGATGTTAGGGGTCAGGACGTTTGATTCTCCAAGGTTGAGTGGGAGATCTTCACCAAAGACTTCAATTACATGGTCAAGCAGGTGGCGGCCGTGGGCTGCGTGGCAGGCAGTACCTGTAATTACACGGAGGAAGAATTCTCTTCCGTTGTGGCCCATCATGTCAATACCACAGGCACCTCTTTTGTTTCCTGAAAGGTCACAGGGGCCATAGGTACAGTAGCAACACTGGTCACACATGGGGGTAACAACAGGTTCGTAGCGGTCAAGAAGAAGCAAGTTCCAGCTTCTGTAGGAAGCCAAGCCTGGCATAGCAGTTGGACCCATCGGGCCTAACTCTTTTGCTTTTTCTTCTGCAGCCTCCTTTGCTGCCCCTACAATGTTGTTAATAGTGATCTGAACGGATTCCAGATCGTCGATAGAAAAACTCCCGGTAGTTAGTTTGCTCATTTGAGCTTTACCTCCTAAATTTGTTTAAAGTCGACTTCGCCAAGACGATTGCAATCTTTATCTTCGGCATATTCTTCATAATTATTAATTATATATTTTGCCGTCTGCTTTAAATTTACAACCGTTTAAATGACGTTTAATGGCAAAACACTCTTAGCTCTCTATTTGAACATTGAAGGTTTTACCAGCGTTTTTTCAAATAAAAGCGTTTTTGTAGGGAATATTTTTCTTGTAAAAATCGTTTTTAGGGCATCAATGCTCTTCAAAATCCTTTTTTACGCCCTTTTTCTCAAAAAAACCGTTTTTGCCAACGATTGGGACCTTAATCTAGAGCAGAGGTCGCTACCGATGGATAATAAACACTAATTAAGTGACTAAATGTACCAAATCTATATAACATTTTCTAATTTGTAACACCTTATCCGAACAGGTAAAAATGGAATGTGGAGACCCGTTCTTCTTAAAAAAAACCTCAAAGACTTTTTGATCAAAAAAGATACTCTATGTCAAAGCATATCGTTTTTTAATGAGAGTAATATTGGATCTCAATATTTTTTTTATTTGATTTTAATATTTGTTATTATTTCTAATATTTTCTCATACTAAGTGCAAATAGCCCTAAAGATTTTTCTTACTTGAGCTGCAAATTTTGCATTAATTTAATTCAGATTTTCCTTATTAACTTTTTAATATATTATTAAATATTATTTTTTTCAAATCTATATTTCACTACCTGATAAAAATATCAAAACATATTTATATCGGTACTGTCTTTAAACGAATTCGTACAGTAAACGCTGTAAACCGTTTTCATGATTTTTCTCTGGAAATAACTAAATATTATTCCTTCTCTTTAATATTAATCGATTTAATTTTTGATCTAAATAATATTTGTTCTAATTTAATAGGCACTCTAAATCTATATGCTACTGCTGGACACCTATTACCAAAACAGAATAAATAAAATAATAATATAAATTATGACCGTAAACCCTGAGCAGGATCTTTCCGGATCTGGAGATTAAGACCAGAAATTTTGATTAACTGGAACCTGGGTCGACTTTTGCTTGCGGGTTCCAGGCCGGAATCTGGACTGGTCAGGATTTGGAGTGATCGATTCCGGGTTTGGGGTTTCTACACTTCAATATGAGTTTCTTACACTGAATTTAACTATGGGGTTGTTTACGACAGCTTTTTCAGGATACGAACCTTTTATTTATCAGCCTACTTATCAGAATTTGTTCCTCAGCCCTGTCTGGACAATATTCTTGTGTCTGGACGCCATTCTTATATTTGAATAATATTCTGATTTCTTTAAGGGCATTATAAAATCGCTTTTATTATACTGCCCCATTAATCAGTAATTTTAATCCAACAATTTTATACTGGAATTAAATAGAGAGCAATCAAACATGTTTAGCCGTGATACACCATATGAGCCCGGAGGCGGAACGAGCGACAGGATCAAAAGTTCTATTTCTGCAAGCCCGTCGATGGCGATTATTTTTCTCTGTATAGTTTCTTTCTTTCTGGAAATGGTCCCTGGCATAGGATCTCTCTATATAGACACCTTTCAGTTTAATCCCAGCTCTATTTTGACAAGGCCCTGGACTCTTGTCACGTATATTTTCCTGCACGCCGGATTGGGGCATCTTTTTTTCAATATGATTGTCCTGTATTTCTTCGGGACTGCACTCGAGCGAAAGGTGGGGAATAAGCAGCTCCTCGGAATCTTCTTTACGGCAGGAATTCTGTCCGCTATAGGGTATACTTTCTTAAGCAGGCCCATTTTCGACATCTATCCCGGTCCTATGGTAGGTGCGAGCGGAGCTATTTACGGGGTTTTTGCAGCTCTAACCGTACTTGAACCAAATCTGAGGGTGTATGTTTATTTTGTCCCCATGCGTCTGAAGCATGCCCTGTTGCTTTTTGCCGTTTTTGACTTTCTGATGGTAAATTCAACGGACATGATAGCCCACACTGCCCACTTAAGCGGGCTCTTTGTCGGGCTTTACATGGGTTACCGTATAAAGAGAATGCATGATAAATACATTAGAACGAGGTTTGCCGGCAGGTGGTGAGGCTGGATGAAGAGGCTTTTTCTCAGGACAGGTACTATCATCCCAGACCTGGTCCAGGGGAAAAAGTTCCTGTTCAGATCTTAAATTTCACCCGTGTCTTTGCAGCCTGGTCTCCAGAGCTGAAAGCCACTCTTTTTTTTGAAAAAGCTCCTGATGAATCCGAAGCATACGGGCTTAAAAGGGTGCGAGAAGCTGTCATTCTTTATGTCTATGACTGGCTTGCGGGAAGGGAAGGGATAATAGAACTTACAAATGCGGAGTTTGCACAGTTTATGGAGGTCTATGAAGCTTTTCTTCGGAAATTAGGGGAAATCCAGTACAGCAGGGAGAAAAAAGGACGAAAAACTGACAATGTCTTTGAACTTAAGGAATCTCCTTTCATTATCAGGGAAGTTAAAAAAGGTCCCTTCTCCGATAAATTATAATTCTAGAAAATATATCCTGTGTTCTATAGCCAGAAATGTTTAATCTGGAGGGGTTTACTCATCTCGCAGGACTTACCTTTTCCGGGATAGGATAAAAATTTCAGTCAAAGCTCTCAGACTGGTAATGTTAAGACCTTTTATTGCCAAAGTATGCAAATGTTTTACTACAGAAAAGCAAATATTTAGATATAACCAGATTGTTGCCCGAACTGCCGTGATAAAGGTAATCCCTGAAAAGCAGTATCTGTAGACTCATATATGGAACTGTTATTCTCTGAAGGTTAAAATAGAAAACCCATTCCTGTGAGCGTGAAATGGCTTCGGGGAACTATGCTGCCCTCACAGGTCAGTTCTCCGTTAATTGCGGAGATTAAAGAAAAAGATGCAGGTTGAGTACAACTGTAAGTATCATAGAGGACATTGATAATGAAGCCTGTAAAAAGCGGACTTGATTCCATCTCCAAATACCTCCGTACCAAGAAAGAAGTCGGCAGGAGGAAAATAGGCCTTCTGGTAGACGGACCGAACATCCTCAGAAAAGAGTTTGATGTAAATCTCGAGGAGATTAGGGACGTTCTGAAGGACTACGGGAATATCAAGATTGGACGCGTTTTCCTGAACCAGTATGCCTCGGACAAGCTTGTCGAGGCTATTGAAAACCATGGACTTGAACCCATAATCTGTTCCAGTGATGTGGATGTGCGCCTCGCAGTAGAGGGCATGGAACTGGTCTATAATCCCAATATAGACACCCTTGCAATCGTAACCCGCGATGCGGATTTCAAACCACTGCTTAACAAAGCAAACGAACACGGGAAAGAAACCATTATCTTTGGGGTTGAGCCCGGATTTTCTACGGCACTCAAGAACTCTGCGGACTACGTCATTCTCATGGGCAAAAACCACATGAGCGGTTATGATGATGAAGATGAAGAAGGGAAACCTGATGCCTCGGAGCGTGAAGAATACCACGAGGAATATCCCGAAGATGAGTATGGAGAATCTATGGAAAAGACCTGATTAGAGGTCTGATTTTTCTCTTCAGGATACTCTCTCATTTTTTAAGGATAATCCACGTCTATTCCGAGAATATGGTTTTCTCCGGCAAAAACATCTCTTGCTATCCCGGCACAGCCAATTGCAGCATGCCATTTCCCAAGGCTGAGGCATTCCTGGCCAAGGTGCCTGCTGATTTTTTTCTGCACATATTCCACTTCTCCTACAGAGCCTGCAAGAAAGGCAGCTCCCGTAACTCCGTATTCTTTCAGGAGAAGCTGCATTGAAACTATTTCCATAGCTGCAAAAAGTGATATGGTATCCAGTGCGAGCAGTGCGGGCTCTTCTCCATTTTCGGCTGCATTGAGAAGTTCTCCCCTGTCTTTATAAGGAGTCATCTTCAGAGCTCCTGCTTCCATAAATGCCTGGTTCGCTGTCCTTAGCCCGTCATCAACATTTCTGATAGCTTCAAGGTCAAGAGGTCCGTGGTGAACTCCGGGAGCGAAAATACAGGCATCGATTGCCCCGATAACTTTTCCAGAGGCAACCGCAAGAGTTACAGTATTGGAGCTGATATCTGAAACAACAAAGTCTTTGTAGCCCATGCACCGGATATGATATGCAATCCCCAGCTTTTCCGGGCTTGTAAGGTGGGAAAACACCTTCATTCTCGGGTCTACTTTACTTCTCGTGTGCAGGCCGGGAATCGCTATTGCCGGAATGCCGGAATTCTTCACAGCATCAAAGACCCGTGTGCCTCCTCCGGTCTTTTTTCCCGCGCCTTCCGTACTCTGAAGCCCCCGCCCTTCAATCTTTTTTACGTCTTTAATCTCGGAAAAGCCGTCTCCCATCGAGTAAGTCAAAGCAATCAAATCTATATCTTTAACTTTGACTCCGAACTCTTTTTCAATAGATTCCAGAATTTCTTTTTCTGACATTGCAGCAGCTTCAGACCTTCCGAGTTCAAAGGTCAGAACCTTTTCACCTTCGATAAGTGCAAAACGCATTGCGGTTGTTCCGTGGTCAACTCCTATGAATGCCAAGTGATCTCTCCTGTAAAGCCTCAGAGGGCATTTTTTAGTATCTCATTCAGTTCATTCATTATTCTGTCCCCCTCTTCAGCGGTACCAACTGTTGTCACCAGCCTGATTTCCTGGAAACTTCTGCCTTCGGAGAGCAATAGCCTCAGGTTTCCCCTGGCGTCAGCTCGCAGGACTTTTCCTGCAAGTTTTCCCCCTGCAACACCTTTTACGGAAATTACGGATGGAATTACTTTTTTAAGCTCAGGATGCTGGCTTATAAGTTTTATCAGTTTTTTTCCAGCTCTCCCTCCAATAACCGTAGTATGGGTTCCACCAAGTTTATTCTTTGAAAGATTTTGAGCGTTTTCCTGTAAGCTGTCTTTATTCTCTATCATCTAGTCAAACCGGCTGACTTTACTTTTTTGTAAATGCAGCCCAGATCTCTTTATATGGGCCGCCTTTTCTTTATTCTCAGAAAAGTTCTTCTCTGTTTGTTCTTTTTATATTTATAATGTATATCTATTTACTCAGTGGAAAAGTGAATAAAATACCGGTAAATTTTTCAGGTTATATTTCATGATTATGAAAAAAGAGAATTCCAGATGTCCGGTACACCGATAAACTCAGGCACATCATATAATGTACCGTGTCTCTGGATTATTTTTCGGCTTTTTAATATTTCTTTTTCGTAAAACCCGGTATTCAATAAAATCAGATCTTTTCAAGTTCTTTCATGCCAATTAGCTTTATATTATTTTCTTCCAGGGTTTTTATCGCTTTCTGAGTGTCATTTACCCGGACAATAAGAAGGGCTTTCTGATCCCTGGTGACAAAAGCATAGGCATAGTCAAGGTTAATATTCGCTTCCCCGAAGACTTCCGCAATCCGGGACATACTTCCAGGGACGTCTTCCATTTCAATTCCCAGAACACTGGTTTCCGAAACTGTGAACCCTGCATCGTGAAGCACACGGTGGGCATAATCCGATTTATCCACAACCATTCGGATGATCCCGAAATCTCCTGATTCGGCAATGGTAAACGCTCTTATGTTTATGCCGGCACTTTTCAGTTTATTTGCCACGCTTGCAAGTCTTCCAGGTTTGTTTTCCGCAAAAAGGGAAATTTGTTTTATCACTTTATCTTCCATTCCAGCACCCATGTCCTTTTAATCCCTTATTCCTTTAAATTTATTCTTTTCTTCGAACGAATTAATTAAAATTTTGATTTCCTTTCTTTTCCTGCTTTTTAATTCCTTCTTTTCTCCTCTCACTCTTTTCTCAATATTTTCCTCTGAATATAATATAAGTTTCTGTCTGTATTTTAAACTTACAGGTGTATTATTTTTCTATATTGGGACTTGGTCTGAGCTTTAAAGAGTATTAAAAAAGGAACTGAAAAAGGAATACCTGTAAGGAATAATGTTTTACATTTTTCCGCAATTCCTTTTTCTCTATGGAAAATCAAATTTCCTGGCCATCTTATTTCCTGGCTTTTCTGATCTTCAAATGTAAAGCTTTCAGATCTTTCTCTTGTCTATAACTTTCTTTGATTTCCCTTCCGAACGTGGAAGAGAGCCGTGTTCGACAAGCTCTACTTCGACTGCAAGGTTAAGCACGCTCTTTAAAGCGCTTGCGATTTTCCCTTTAAGGGCCATCATATCCGACATTTTATCACTGAAGGCAGACTCATGCATCTCTATCTGCACCTTCATTGAGTCGAGCGGACCTATTCTGTCCACAATTATCATGAAATGGTTTCCGACTTCAGGGATATTCATCAAAACCGATTCTACCTGGCCGGGGAATACATTTATGCCGCGCACGATGATCATGTCATCCGAGCGTCCGCTGATGCGTGTAATCCTCGGGTGCGTCCTGCCGCATTTACAGGGATCAGACAGTTTTCTGGTAAGGTCTTTGATTCTGTAGCGGATAAGGGGGTTTGCTTCTTTTGCAAGGGTGGTAATTACAAGTTCCCCTGTCTCTCCATCAGGAACAGGCTCACCGGTTTCAGGGTCCAGAATCTCTACAAGGAAAAGGTCTGCCCAGATATGGATGCCGCACTGTTCGTCGCATTCGGTAAAAAGAGGGCCGCTGAGTTCCGAAGTCCCGTAAATATCATAGGCTTTAATCCCTGATTCCTCTTCTATTCTCTTCTTGAGCTCCTCGGACCAGGGTTCGGCTCCGAAGAATCCCTTCCTTAATTTTGTATCATTCCTGATGTTGATTCCTTCTTTCCTGGCGGTCTCAATCATGTACAGGAAGTAAGAGGGGGTGCAGGCTATGGATGTCGTGCCGAGGTCTTTCATGAGTTCAAGCTGCCTTTCTGTGTTTCCCGAACTTGTGGGGAGTACGGTTGCTCCCACTTTTTCACTTCCATAGTGGGCGCCGAGTCCTCCTGTAAAAAGCCCGTACCCGTAGCTTACCTGAAGGATATCTTCTTTCCCCACTCCTACGGAGGTGAGAGCACGGGCAAGGGATTCTGCCCAGTTGTCAATATCCTTATGTGTGTATCCTACAACAGTTGGTTTGCCTGTGGTACCCGAAGAAGCATGGAAGCGGGCAAGCTTTGAATTGGGAACGCAAAACATCCCTGTAGGGTAGGTATCTCTGAGATCCTGCTTATATGTAAAAGGTAATTTCCTGACATCTTCGAGAGTCTGGATGTCTTCCGGGCGAACCCCGTGTTCGTCAAACCTTTTTCTGTAAAAAGGAGAGTTCTCATACACGTAATGTACAAGTTTTTTCAATTTTTCTTCCTGCAACTTTCTCAAGTCGTCCACAGGCATTGTCTCGATTTCAGGATCCCAGTATTCTGGCATTTTTTTCACGCTCTTTATTCTTTATTCAGAGACCTTTTTGTTTCAGGCTGCGTCTCTTCCGGCCTTTTTTTATGTATATTTTTCATTTCATGCCCCTTGAGGTCATGCTTAATATGATTCTCTTTTCTTACCGGTTTTTCGTTTCGGAAAGTTGGGATTTTTCCCGGCGTATACGAACTTCCGATAGATATGGTAATGGAAGATTAAGTTTGATTCTCATATAAATAATAGTTGTTGCTATCGAATGGAAAAAAGATCTTATTCAGCTTTAATTGAGAATACAACAGAAAAGGCATGAGAAAAAATAATAATTTTTAGACAGGATAAAAAGTTGAAGTTATTTTACCATCTTTTGCTATTGCTTGTTCACTGTTATTATTTGCCAGTTATCTGCTTTATCAATTTATTCGTCCTCATTGACTTCGATTTCTTCCTCGGAAATCTCTTTTGCCGTGGTTCCGAGGCAGTTCTCAAGGATTTTCTTTGTCATCTCCCTGCATTTATGGAGTACTTCATCCATATTGGCAATTATATCTATTCCCGCAGCTCCTGAATGTCCGCCTCCGGTGCCGTTATATTCATTGCTAATATCTTCCATCAGCTGGCCGAGATTGACTCCCGCATTTACAGCGTCGCGTTTTGCCCTTGCGCTCACTCTGACACTTTCTCCTTTCGTCGTGCCCACAAAAGCCACATCAGCCCCGATGTTAATGAGCATGGAAGATGCAGAGCCTCCGAAAGAACTCACATGAGAAGAAGCTATGATCATATCTCCTACTCTGTCGAGTTCAACCCTGCTTGCAGCTTTCAGGATAGCTATGCGCATTGAGATGTCCTGGGGTGTAGCAGCCATAAGGTCAAGGACTTCTCCATACTCTACCCCACTTGCCTCAATAATTTTCGCCACAGTTTTGAAAGTATCGGCTGAAGCATGCTTAAAATGCCCTGTATCAGTTACTATTCCTGTGAGCATGCCAATTCCCATCCTGCGGTTAATCGGAGCTCCCATTGCTTTCAGGATATCGTAGACTATCTCTACAGTGGAAGTTGTATTCCTGTGCAGGAAAAATTCTGCGTTTTCTGTGAGGGCAGTAGTGGTATGGTGGTCAATTACGCAATAACTGGTCAGCTCTATATCATTTAGCTGTGCTTTTGTTGAGGTATCGACCACCACAACAAAACCATAATTTGCAGGGTCTGGCTTATCCACTACCTCGATTCCGAGCCTATCGATCAGGACGGATGCTACACGGTTACATCCATCCACCAGACCGACTGTTCCTCCTATAGCTTCAGAAAGAGCGAAAGCACTGCTAACGGCATCCGGATCTGCATTCCTGTGACACAAATATAAAATGTTTCGATAGTCAAGGAGCCGGTTAAAAAACTCCGCTTCATCAACTCGCATTGTCCTCTCTGGCTACCGTTTTGTATGGGTTTCGAAAATCCCGGAAACCCGGGATTTCGGCACAATCTCCATTACAGATATAGTCCTTTTCTATATTCTATATGTGTAGACGAAAATTAAAATTATTGTGCTCTGGGCCCAAGAGCCTGCTGGATCTGCTCCTGAAGCTGTTTGAAGCGAGCAGTAAGTCTTTCTTCCTGCCTGGAGATAGACTGAAGCCTGAGAGAGAGGGTTTCTTCCCTGTCTTTAAGTTTTGAAACGGACTCCTCTTTAGTTGTTTTTATAACCAGCTCTCCGACACTGCGGTAAATAACCGCATCGTCAGCCAGTCTTTCCAATTCCTCAAGAGCCATTTTTGACTCTTTTTGCATAGCTTCAATCTGAGATTTTTGCATTGACAGAGCCTGAACCTGCTGCTGTACCTGCTGAAGCTGTGCTATCTGGTTCTGGATTTGAGGAGGTAATTCTGAAGTCATGTAATTTTCACCTGAGTCCACAATAAACCTGAAGGGATTTTAATGTTTCTGTCCTGCAGCTTCCGAAAATTCCCTCCCCCACAGAATTGGATTAAAAACACCTGCCAAAAACTTAAACAACAAGTTGAACTTAAATAAAGACATTTAAACAATTTAATTAATATCAAAAAGATTTGGTGAAATAAATGTATTCAGATTATGCCCAGAGGCAGAAGAGGAACCTTTCGCATGTATCCTCTCTAATCTGTAATTCCTAATCTGTAATTCCTAATCTGTAATCTGTAATTCCTAATCTGTAATCTGTAAATCTCAACGGTCATCTGGCAAAAGATAATCATAAATGAACATTTATAATACTATAATTATACACATTTGTAACTCTGTATTATACCGATATAACGAACATTTAATTACTGCATTATACCGATATAACTGGACATTTATATTACTGCATTAATACAGATTAATTAGCAAATAAGTTGGTTAGCGAATCGTTTCAGTGCAAGTAAAGCCGATAAACTATCCACAGTACTAACCTGTAATGTATTAACCTGTGTTCTTCAAATTGACATTCCAGATTTAAACAGGATTCAGGAGATTTGTTAAATGGAAAAAAATACGGAAAAAGGCGAAAAGCTTGAAGAAATAAGATCCCTTCTCGAAAAGTTCACGAATGCTCACGGAATTTCCGGCTTTGAAGGCGAAGTCCGGAAACTGCTTGAGAAAGAGCTTGAGCCCTATGTTGACAGTATGCGGGAGGACATTATGGGGAACCTCATCGCTGTTAAAGAGGGCAAAGGTCCTTCTGTAATGCTGGCTGCTCATATGGATGAAATCGGGCTGATGGTCAGATATATTGATGAGAACGGTTTCCTGCGCTTTGTCGGGATTGGGGGATGGTTTGACCAGACTCTTCTGAACCAGAGAGTTATCGTGCACGGCAAAAAGGGCTCCATTTATGGAGTCATAGGGTCCAAACCTCCTCATGTGATGAAAGATGAGGACAGAAAAAAGCCCGTGAAACTCGAGGACATGTTTATCGATATAGGGGCAAAGGACAGGGAGGACGCTGAAAATCTGGGTGTCGAGATAGGTACTTCAGTATCAATCGATCAGGAATTCACGACCCTGGCAAACGGAAAGGTTACCTCCAAGGCTTTTGATAACCGTGCAGGAGTTGTAATTCTCGTCAGAGTTATGAAAGAGCTTCATGAACGCGGGATTGAAGCAAATGTCTATGCTGTCGGCACGGTTCAGGAAGAAGTAGGGCTTAAAGGAGCAAAAACCTGTACTTTCTGCATCTGCCCGGATGTTGCCCTTGCCCTTGACACCACCATCCCTGGAGATCATCCGGGAATCAGCAAAATCGATTCAGCCCTGGAACTTGGAAAAGGACCGGTGATAACTGTAGCAGACGCGTCCGGAAGAGGTCTCATAGCCCATCCGCAGATTCTCAAATGGCTCAGGGAAACCGCCGATAAAAATGAGGTCCCCTATCAGCTGGGTGTAGGTTCTGGAGGCACCACAGACGCTACATCAATCCACCTCACCAAAGAAGGTATCCCTACAGGTACGGTCAGTATAGCCACACGCTACATTCACTCTCCTGTAGAGGTTCTGGATATGGCTGATATAGACGCCTGCGTTTCTCTCATTGTGACGGCAATAGAAAATTTAAAAGCATACTTCTAAAGCTACCGATTTTCAAGCCTGGCAAGTTTCTCCGGCTTTGCTCGCCCAAAGAGGCGATCTCCAGAGCCGGGGCGGCTGCACCGGAACAGCACCAGTAGAGTTGTATCAACAGGGCTGGTGCTGTGCAATTCTCTTTTTATACTTACTGTTTAACAGGACAGGTTTACGGGCTACAATTTTGTGCACTTTTCATATTCTTCTTTGGCTTCTTTATTTTTCTGACTTTTATCGTCAAATAGATTAAATAATAAAAAATTGAAGATTCTGGTTCAGATTCCGGTTACCAAATGTAATACTTAAAATCTCCGGTTTTATCTTAAGCATTATATGTTTAATGATTTCCGGAGCTCAATTGATTTTTAAAGTTATTTTGCTGTTTACACAGCACCAGGTTTTGTAGCAGGATATAGTACCTGTGATAAGATTTTTGGTCAAAGTCTCTGGGCCTTTCTTATTGATTTTGATTAAAGACTTGATTTCTTTTGTTAATTCAAAAACTTAATATAGATATGCAAAAATTACTATATTTTGGAGATCAGTGGGAAATACGTGACATATATAATTATATTTATATATGATAGTTAATTCATTACTAAATGAGTTAAATCTTTTCTTTTTGTAATCTTAATTGATGAAATCAAAAAAGAAAGGCTGGAATTTAAAAGCATAATTGAATATGGTATTTTAAGAGATTCCCATGTATGTGGTAAATTATTTGTAAATATGTAGGAGGTTCTTAAGATTATTTGCAGGGAGATAAAAGCTGAAGATAAAGAACAGTGGAATAACGTAGTTAAAGAAAGTCTTAATGGGACCTTTTATCATACCTGGGAATGGAAAGAGGTTATAGAAAAGGGGTTAAACTCCAAATCTTTGTCAGTGGCAGTTGAAGACGAGAAAGAAAATAAATTAATAGGGATCTTTCCATTTTTTATAAGAAATATTTTTGAAGATTACAGAATTAACAAATATTTACCGATTATTTCTAATAACTTTCAAATAGGCTGTTCTCCTCATCATAAATTATACAGTTTTGGAGGCCCCTGTGTCCCTTCCAGTCTTACCAGTTGTGAAGAGATTTACAGGTTGATGTTTGATTTCATTGATTCGTATAGTAAAAATGAAAAAAGCATTATGGATCATTTGATATATCCCTATCATAATTGCCTGGACTCAGCACTAATTCAAAACGGATATATCAAAAATGGAATTAAAAAAACTGCTATAGTTAATATAGATAGGGATCTTAATGAAATATGTAAGGGGTTTAAGAGGCAATTCAGTAGAGATATAAAAAAAGCTTCAAAAAAAGAAATAATTATATACGAAAGTCAGAACTATGAGGAAGATATAGACCTTTACTACAATCAGTTCCAGAAACTATTAATTGACAGAGTTATCGAAAGGACTGGAAATTGTTATAAGAGAGTATCATACGCCCTGGTTCCATATTCGTATTTTGAAATGCTCCGTGACGTCCTTTTTCCGAAAAAAATGGCGAGGTTATTCTTTGCAGAATACAATGGAGTAAAAATTGGAGCATTAATAAATTTTTACTATAAAGATACTATATATCTGGGTCACACCTCGGTATTGAGAGGCGAATACAACGGTCTTAACGCTTATAAGCTCTTAATCTGGCACATCATAGTGGATGGAAAGAAAAATGGCTTCAAAAATCTTGATGTAGCGGGCCTTCACCCTGATGAAACACATGGGCAGTATCACTTTAAAATGGGATTTAACGGCCAGGTCAAAGAGATTGGAGTATACAGTAAATCGTACAGATATGACGAGATTAAACACGCAAAAGCAATTTTTAATGAATTGAGAAAGCTAAAATAATCATTTTTTCAAATATTGGTCCTGGTCTCACCAGGAAAACAGCAGGGATCTTTCACAAAGGACTACTCTGTTATCAGCTTTTCTTGAATGCCTTTGCCTGGATATCAGGAGTTTTTCCAGACATCTCAATCTTTTAGTTATTGAGGTCCTCGCTTTCGATCTTACGAATACTGCTCCTCAGCTGTCTTATTTCTGCTTCTCAGCTGTCTTATTTCTAATAGATTTCTCATCTGGACTAATTATTATTCTAATGAATCTTATAATATAGATCAGCGTCTTTTCTATATTTTTAATAATGAAATTCAAATCATATATCTGGTCTTTCCAGACCCATTTTTCGGGCGGCATGCTTTTAAAATAAATATATTGTTAACTGGAAACTAAAAATACTATGGTCTACCTATTGGAGAGAAGTCTTAGAGAAAGCGGGAGTAAGCCCGGGAATAATCCAGTGGATTCTCGCTCCTGAGATAAATATATGTAATATGTATAATAAAATGAGTTTTGCAAAATAGTATGTAATTATATAATATAGTAGTAATACTATATTTCCTGTTCTGCAGAACCAATCTATCCAAATAAAAACCAATACTGAGGGATTAT
>WPCI01135335.1_pt1 | contig 16407 bp, 17 predicted proteins | sample 5399871 | NCBI WGS metagenome assembly WPCI01 (sample SAMN12869469, study PRJNA574797) | sludge metagenome | isolation source: wastewater treatment of pH7 | place: China:Beijing | collected 2019-05-20
ACCTTTTTCCCATCACCTTTGTCTACCATTGCAAACCAGCCTGTGAATTTATAATTATTATCTGGATTTACATCGGGTAAAACATCTTTTAACTTTGCATCTTTAGTAGCACTTTTCACTACTTCTTTTATTCGCTTATGGTTTTCTAATAAATTTCCGCCCACATCTTTAACATAAAACTTGACTGAAAACTCTTCTTTTGCTGTTAAGACTGGTTTAATAAATAATTTTCCATCTTTCATTTCAATGGTCCAATAACTTAGCATTTTCCCATTACTAATCTTCGGTTTCTCAAGGTTCATTTCTTTATCACTAGTTAATACCATACTTTCCACTACATCATTATTTTCATTAAGCACTTGGATCATCGTTTTTGATGGTACTTGTTCATGGAATAAAATTTTACTTTCATAGCTCACTTTCAAATAATTCCGAGCAATATTTTCATTTTCTTGTATTTGTGTAGGATTATTTACAGTAGCAAGGACTGTTGTGTTACCTATTAAAGAAAGTGATAGAACACTACTGACTAAAACTCGCTTTGATTTTTCCCACATATCATTTATCCCTTCTGTTTAATTCTTTTTACTCTTTACTTCTTTTTGCTTCAATTTTTCTTGAGTATGATTCAACTCCTTTTGCGCCCTGCTTAACCAATTCAAGTTGAATTCAACATTTTCAAAAATCGAATCTTTTTTACTCTCAGTTTTATCATTTGGTTCAATCTTTGATTTACTCATATTCTCCTTATCACAAGAAGGATTTACATACTCCATAATGTCTTTTTCTAAGTCGTCAAAAGATATATTTTCTAATTTCAAATTTGTTTCTTTTTCTAAGTTTGAAATAATAAAACCGTTATTATAATACTCTTGAGCTATAATGCCTTTTTTATTGTGATTTAACACTAAAAGCAACAAGTTGAGTAAAAAGATATTTGTACGTTGATTTTCAACTAATATATTTTCGTTATCCTCTATTTTTGTAAGGGGATATAACTTGAAAATTTGCGATTTATCAATTTTTATATTTAACTCTTGCTCAACTTGCTTTTCTAATTGCTCATTATTCTGAGTCGGAAGATGAAACATGTGCTTTTTTATATAGGCTTTAATTAGCACTATTAATCTTCCTTATCGTGTTTCTTTTTCTCATTTTCTAAATTATCTTCATAGTAATCATCTTCCATTACTTCTTCATCTTCATCTTCATTTGTTTTGCTTTGATTCTTTTTCTTTTTCATAACTAAGAAGTAATATAAAGTAACCCCAACCCCAGCAAGCGCTAATACAATAAGCAGAAATGAATTATTGTTACTTTCTTCTTTTGGTTTTTCTGATGCAGATTGAGTATTTGCTGTTGTTTTATCAGCTTCAGCTTGTTTTTGATTTGGTACATTTGGTTTAACACTTGCACCATCTTTACTAGCTGTTGCAGTCGCAGTACCATCTAATGCAGTCTTTTTCACATCTGATAAAAAATACACATTGTTTTGAGTTTTATCTAAATCTACAATCAAGTAAAATACGTTACTATCTTTATCAGTGATTGTATAAAATGCTTTAGATCCACTCGTTGTAAAATCTGTTACTGTTCCTGTGCCATCTACCTTTTTTCCATTAACACTAGCGGGTGTTTGAGCTTCGATCTCTTGTTCTTTCTTTTCCGCTTTAACATCTGGTCCAGAAGGTGGCTCTCCTACTGATTTATTTTCTGTTACCTTTGGTGTTTCAGCTTTCTTTTCCTCTGCATATGCAAAGTTAGAAACACTTGCGAATGGCAATGAACACATTAATATCGTTGCGAGAAATGATCGTTTAGTAAGTTTCAGCATAACCATTAGCTCCTTCTCGATTATTACCATTATTTGAGGTATTCTCTTCCACTTCAGTTTCAACTTGTTTTTTTTCTACTTTATTATTGAGTGCCTGTAGTGCTTCATCAGGACTTACTCCAGTTTCTTGAATTCGTTTGAACACTTCACTATATTGCAGAGTAAACAGTAACTGTTTATCTGTTTCTAATCGACTTTTTTCATCCTTTAAATTGTCGTTTAATTTTTCAATTCGCTGTTCTCTTTTTGCGATTTTTTCCTCTAATTTTTTTATGCGATCTGACAAAAAAACCACTCCTTAATACTTTTTTAAAACTAATTATCTTTTTATCCTATGGATTCCAGCAAAATGCTGTTGCCAATAAGGAGTTTTCCAGTTGTGATAACCAATCCCAGCATTTTGACTGTCATACATAGTATTTTCATCAATGTAGAATCCAACGTGAGAAATATGATCGGGACTTTGATAAGTACCTTTGAAAAAGATTAAATCCCCTGGTTGTGCTTCACTTGGATTAATTGGTGTAGTTAACTCATATTGAGATAGTGCATATGATGGTAAATCTATTCCGATTTGTTTTAACCCCCAAGATGTTAATCCGCTACAATCGAATCCCTGAGTCGGATTTTTACCGCCCCACACATATGGCCAACCTTGAAACTTTTCAATTTCCGTTAATACTGTTTTGAAATCTCCTGAAATATTTGCACCAGAACCACCAATGTACTCACTAATTAGCTCACCATAATGGAAGTTTCCTCCGTCAACATATCTATAGGGTTTACCTACTCTAAGCGATGTTTCATTGACGTAAGATGTAGTTCTTCCCGTAGTGTTTCCTAAGCTTGGAGCTACTACAGTCCGTGAGTATTCTTCAGCTACCTCAAGGGAATAATCTCCCCCTCTGTTACCAAGCCATGTTGCGAAATAATTACCGTAATTGTAAGCCTGTGCTAATGCTTTAACATTATTTTCATAGCCTCTATTAAAAGCTTTTAAGGCAAGTAAACAATCTTTTAAATGCTTTACACCTTGTCGAACTGACTCTTCCTCTGTTTGAAATACGTTTGGTCTACCATAACCAGCAGATTCTGATGACTGCATAATATCGGGAGTGCCCGTTCCTCCGCTCTCGATCTGTATTATAGCTAAAAGTAAATTAACGAAATCTTGCATACCTTGTGCAGCAGCTTCTTTTTCAACCAATCCTCGCCATTTTTCAACTTCAGGAGATAAGTTTTTTGAAGCTCCAATGTTTCCACTGACTTGTTCTTGTGATGATGATCCTGCACCAAATGCACCTGCAATTAATAAACATATCATCCCAATAAGTAGTAACGGCACAGCACTAGCCAATCCACCACCAAATATTGCTACAACTTTAGTTCCTATTAGTTTTTTTACATTTTGAAGATTAAACTTACCTAAACTTTTAATCAAATTGGCAACTTGATTCTTGACATTAGATGCAATACTAGTAAGGGTTTTTGCTTTATTCTTATCTCGAAATGAACCGTAATACATTTTCTTTTTAACAGCCTTTTTCTTTAGGAGGGTTCTTGATTCTACTTTAAGTTTTTTATCTTTAGAAAAAGGTACTAGCTTACCTTTTTGCTTACCCATTTTCCCTAATTTCGCATTTGCTTTAATTCGATTTTTAACAAGCTTATTGGTAGCTCTAGCAATTTTTGTAGCGCTTTGGCTCGCTAATTTTACGCCCTCGTCACCTTTTTCTAGTTGTTCTTGATACTTTAAAGCGCTACTTCCTGCAATATTTTTTGTTACATTTGTTAAATTTTTTACTGTTGTTTTCGTTAACTTTTTTGTTGTTGCCTTCGTTAACTCTTTTGCTTTTGCCTTCGTTAACTTTTTTTCGCTGGCCTTTTTGTCTAGTCCCTTTAATTTTTGGAACCTTTCAATTTTCCCTTTATCAATTTTTTTTATATAAAGCTTTTCTTGCCTGCTTTTCCTTAATTTTTTTACGCTAGTCTTTTTGTTGGGCCCTTTTGTTTTTTTCGAAGCTTTCATTTTTTCTAATTTTTGAAAACTCTTTTCAGCTAATCCAAAACCCTTTTTGGTTAATGTTCTGGTTACTCTATAACCTTGAGTAATTCCTTGACTCCCTATCCTAACGCCTTCATCTTCCTGTTCTATCGCTTTTTGATACTTTTTAATACCGCCCTTTATAGAGTCCTTTGTAGCAATTAAGGAATTTTTACCGAGTTTTCCAACAAAGTGCATTCCTTTTTGGATTTTTGAGTTATCAGTTGATAATATGGAGGAATCTTTCTCACTTTCTTTTAAAAGAGATTTCCCCGTTTGCCCTATCTGATTTTGTTGAGATGTTTTTAATATCTCTGGTTGCTTAACATCTTTGATGAGATCCTGTTTTCGAATCTTTTGATTAATATGTTGTGACTGTTTAGAAGATTGCTTTTGTAATTTTCCTTGCTCTGTTTCTTGAGGGCTTTGGAGAACACTTGTAGTCTGTGAAAATTGCTTTTGCTTAGATGTTTCTGGTTTCCCCTCTACCCTCTGTACTGCACTTTCTTGTCGTTGCAGTTCTTGGTTGCTGTGTTCTAGTAACTTAGAAGATTGCTTCTGTAACTTCCCTTGCCTTTTTTCTGGTGGGCTCTCAGTAGCATCTATAATACGTGAAACGTTTTTTTGCTCGGCTGTTTCTTGTTTTTTATTTAGTACCTTTACTGTACTTTCTGGTTGATGAAATTCTTGGTTGGTGTGTTGTGACAGCTTAGAAGATTGCTTTTGTAACTTTCCCTGTTCTGTCTCTTGTTGTGGACTTTCTATAGTACTTGTAGTCTGTGAAAACTGCTTTTGTTCGGCTGTTTCAAACGTCTTATTTAGTATCTTTGTGGTACTTTCTGGTTGATGAAATTCTTGGTTAATATGTTCCGATAGCTTAGAAGATTGTTTTTGTAACTTTTCCTGTCCTGTCTCTTGTTGTGGACTTTCTATAGTGCTTGTGGTCTGTGAAAACTGCTTTTGTTCGAATGTTTCAAACGTCTTATTTAGTACCTTTGCGGTATTTTCTGGTTGATGAAATTCTTGGCTGGTGTGCTCAAATAATTTAGAAGGTTGTTTTTGTAATTTCCCTTGATGATCTATCTCTTGCTGCAGACTTTCTATAGTACTTGTAGTTTGCGAATACTGTTTTTGCTCAGCTGTTTCAAACGTTTTATTTAGTACCTTTGCGGTACTTTCTGGTTGATGAAATTCTTGGGTGGTGTGTTCAAATAACTTAGAAGATTGTTTTTGTAATTTCCCTTGATCTATCTCTTGCTGCGGACTTTCTATAGTACTAGCAGTCTGCGAATATTGTTTTTGCTCAGCTGTTTCGTATTTCCTATCTACTACCTGTACCGTACTTTCTTGTTGCTGAAATTCTTGGTTACTGTGCTGTGATTGTTTAAATGATTCTTTTTGTAATTTTCCCTGATCTGTTTCTTGTTGCTGGCTTTCAATGACATTTTTAGTTTGTGAGATGTTTCTCTGCTCTGCTGTCTCAACGTTTTTATCTAATTCCTTCATAGCACTCTCTTGTTGCCGAAAATTGCTATTTGATTTATCAGATGTTTTTTTCCTAATCAAGTTTCAGCAGCCCCTTCATCACTCATTGGCAGTTGCCCTCAAATGCTTAATTTCCTCTGGTTTTGTTGTCATAACCGGATATAAAGAATTATTTTTAGGAAACTTATCCTTAAACGGTAATATGACACCTGAATAAACAATTAAACCTTCTCCCTCTTTAGAGTTAGTTATATAGTTTGCTTGATAATCACTAATACCAAATTTACTTTGTAAAATTCTTCTATCGCTTGTTGCTTGATTTAGAAGATAAATAAAGTCTGTATTATCAATGATTGTTTCTATCTTTGGACTTGATAATAAATCTTTAACGTTTTGCGTCATACCTGTTGGTATACCGCCCCATTTTCTAAATCTTTTCCAAAATTCCACACTATAATTTGCTGTTTGTTCTTCTGCTAAAAGCTTGTGGAATTCATCCATGTAATACCATGTTTTCTTATTTTTATTACGGTTTACCGTTACTTTGTTCCAAACGTGATCTTGTAGAACTAACATACCTAACTCTCGTAAGGTAGAACCCAATTCTTTAAGATTGAAACAAATCAAGCGATTATTAACATTAATTTTTGTACGATGGTTAAATACGTTTAATGAACCATGAACATATAATTCTAATGCGTCTGCTAACTCTTGGCCTTCGGCTTTCTTTATATCAATTAAAGCATTATATAAATCCCCTAAAATCGGTATCTTTTCAGGTATTGGATTTTCAAGATACGGACGATAAATAGTGCGGACACATTTATCTATAATTGTTTTTTGTTTTGCTGTTAGTCCAGCTTTGCCCCCTGCGACTACTTCCATTAAGTTAATAATGAACTCAGTTTTGAAAGAAATCGGGTTTTCTCCTTCTCCGTAATGTAATGAAATATCAAGCGGATTAATGAAATCCGTTGAATTTATAGATAGTTTGATTACTTCTCCCCCTAATCTAATAACAAAAGGAGTATATTCTTCTTCAAAATCCGAAATCAAAATATCATCTGTAGTTCTCAAGAAGGTATCTATTATTTCTCGTTTGGAAGAAAATGATTTCCCCGAACCAGGTGTACCCAAAACCAATCCATTTGGATTTTTAAGGGATTTTCGGCTAACCTGAATCAAGTTACTACTTAGAGCATTTAAACCGTAATATACAGGTTCATTTTCTTCTTGATACAATTCTATGGTTGTAAATGGAACGAATATGGCAGTAGATGAGGTTGTCAGTCCACGCTCTAAATCTGTTTCATTAATGTTTTCACCAAGTGGTAAGGCACTGATTAAAGCTTTTTCTTGCTGTAGTTTCAATTTTTTCAATGTACAATTTTGCTTTTGTGCGACAGAATTCAATCTAAAAATTGCATTATCTAGGCTTTTGCGGTCATTTTCAAAAACTACAATAGTAAAGGTCAAATAGAAATATCTTTCATTTTCTCTTTGTAAGTCCCTTAAAATCTTTCTACTTTCTTCAACGTGCATATTTAAATCTGTTGGAAGAATATCCATGTCATAACCACTGCGTAGAGCCTTTTTTTGTTCCTCGATTTTAATACTATCTAGGTCAGATGTTTTTGATTTGACCATTTTAACAGCCTGTTGTTGTCCCAGACTACGAATGTGCATACTAACAAGTATTTCGAGGTCTAAGTCTAAAAAATCTGCTAGAACTCGGTCCGATAATTCCGTTGCTTCAATCTTTAAATGTAAAGCAGCTGCATGCTTGTTATTCACTTTAAATTCATCTGCATAGGACTCAAAATCTATATTCTTAGGTGCAATCAAATCTTTAGTTGTTCCACCACTTAATTGTTCCTTTGATAAATTCTCTAATTCGATGTAGTGTTTAGAATTATTATTTAACAGATAATTAATAATTGATAATCGTTCAATACCATTTAATTCTTCTACTCCTACACCTAATGTTTTAAAGTGATCTCTAATATTTTCTTCGATACTTGCTAAACGTCTAACGGCATTATCATAGGTTTCATCTGTGATTGAAAAAACCAAATACTTTTTTCGGACAATACCATTATTTCCTTTTTTCCTTTGTTCCTCTAAGAATGAAAAGTATTCTTCCTGCATTGTTTCAAAATCTTCAATATTACTCATGCTTTTGCTGTACTCAAGCACTTCCTCATTCTCTTCACCATTCATGCGATAATTGATAAAGCAAAATTGAATTTTAATCGTGTCATCGAATGAGTTTAGTAATGTACTATATTGTGCGAAGATCCTTTGTTTTATTTCGTCTTGTGATAATTGATACGATATATCCGAAAAACGAATCATTCTGTTATATGTTTTCTGTCCAACATGACAAACCCCATTCGGATACATTTTGTTGTAATTTAATGTTTCTTGTGTGGTTTTTCTTATTGGCCGTTTTGAATCAATTAGTTTTTGCAACGCCTGAAACAGATTTAGTTTTTCTAACCTTGCGTTTTTCATTCATCATATTCCTTTCTGTTGCAATTTTAACGTTTCTTTTTGATACCTTAAAGTATCTTTTTTGTGGATTCAGATGTTTATATTCTAAATACAGTTTGATCCACGTTTCAGCAGGCATCCCATCTTTGGTGAAGATTGTAGCGAAAATCGCTGGGCATGCTGCAAAGAAAAGACCATATAAAGCAATGTCCACGCTATAGCTTTTTAGTAAGAAAAATACTGGTAAACCTATCGCTAAAGCGATTGAAAATCCTATCAATTGCCTTTTTGTTAATCCGAAAAACAACTTAGATTTTATGCTCTTTAACTCCTTGGGAATAGATACAACGAAATTGTTATTCATTCTTATCTAACCCCTTCCTAAGTTCACTAGGCATATCTTTCAAAAATCTTAATTCCTCTATAAATAAGGCGTTGTGTACTACCTTTTTACTTGGAAAAATAATTTTTAGAAAGATAATGATAAATGTAAATGTCCAAAGAGCAAGTAGTATCATATTAAATACACCTAGTACGCTAACAGTCTTTAAATCATCTGAAACAGTTTTTGATGTTGAATATTCGTATAAATCTTCAGCATTACTTACAATTAAATGTATCTCAAACAATGTTATTATTAATGTTATTAGAGACATTACACCAAACGTAATTAATAACTTTTTATTTTTAGTGAACCATAGCTTCATCTACATTGCCCCCACTACAGATTTGGCAAGTGTATGTGTTCTAGTTAACGTGACTACTAGAATTGCCATTGAAACAATCATTAACATTAATCCGTATAACCCTGTTCCCTCGGTAGTTATTAAGCTACTTGCCTTTTCAAGTAATCCAGCATATACAACTAGACAGACTAACATGAAATATCCCTGAAGCATTAGTGCCAATAAATTTTTAACGTATGATTGCCCTATACTTCCAATCCAATCACGATTTAAAAACGTTGCAAAAGGAAGTGGAGCAACTGAAATGTAAAGCATAATTGTAACGATACGACTCCAAGCTACTAAATAGATAATCCCACTCATAACAAATGTTATGACTAAGGCAATACCCGAAACAAACCACATTGACATAGCAGATCCTACATCTCCTTCTTCTATTGAACCAACAATGTTCTCTTTTATAGAATCAGGTATCTTTAATGCCGAGGCTGGCACATGATTTGTTATCCATTTGCCGAGATCAAATACTGCAAGCGTTATATCAAAAGCGTTAGTTAACAATAAAATCATTGCGCTTGTTTTAATGATTAAAAACATTAATTGTCCCGTTTCAAAATCGCCACCACGATTTTTTTCAACAACTAGTTGATATAGTTCATAGCAAAACACATATGTTAAAATCAGCCCCGCAACGGGCAATATGGCCGTGTCAGAAATTATCCTCAGGTTATCGACAATCGTTTGTGAAAACTCTGTTGGTGTTTCTGAAACATTTGTTTGAACCGTATCAACGCTTTTTTGGAACAATTCCGTAATCATATCAAGGAAGCTCTTTGTACTCCCCATAAGCATGTCAAAAAAGAAATTCGTTATGCCCTTTATGATGTCGTCTAACATTCGTCCACCTCGTTTAATTCAAATCAATATAAACAAGTTTATTTGTCTTATTTATTTTTTGAACGATTTTTAGTTGTAAGCTTTTATTTTTAGCGTATTTATTCGGAATTGCTAATAATATTTTCCCTGATTGTTCAAAAGTCGATTTTGCTCTATGATCGGCGGTAATATATGTTTGCTGGTATTCTAAAAATTCATTTTCACTAGCTAATTCATTATCACCTAATACAAGTCCCGAACCCACGTTTAATAAATAGCCTTCATATGGATTACTTCTTGCTTTTTCATTTATTTCATGTTTCATATGAATGATTAGTAGTTTAAAATCTTTTTTGAGGTTTAAATTTTTTTTACTTACATAATCGTTATACCGATCCCGAAAATCAAGTTCAGATGATTGATCAAAATCTTTCATTTCAACATTAGTAATACTACGAGTGAATGTAACTTTTTGCCCTTCAATTTTATAATTGTTATTTTCAAAAATATTTACTGGCACGTGTACGGATTCATTCTTTTTGACACTTTTTATTGATGTCTGCTGGTGTTCTGTTACACGATCGTCATTTAGCTCACTACAAGCTCCTAACAGAGAAACTGATACGAGTATGAATAAAGCCCTTTTGGTTATCTTCAGTTTCGTAACCTCCCCTTCTCCGTCCTACCGCCTTGCGCTACGCTACAGTTGCTACACCCGTTATTTGCAAACATTTCCTGCTCGCAAGCTCACGATAAATCTTCACAAACAACAGGTTCATGTAAGGCTCTCTTTTCTTCTACCATAGGCGTCTTGGCATAGTTACGATGGATTTTGTTTGTTCCATTGCTTCTTTTGTGTAAGAATTCTTGCAATCTTTTCAGTCCTTCTGCGAATGCACCCTCAGGGTCTATTACATATACCTCACCTTGCTGCTTAACACAGCCATACATCAACTCCGTGCACTTTTGTTGTCCCATACCCCTAAGTGCTTTCATTTTCATATTTTCTGTCCTTGTACATATTCATCTACAATCTGTAGAGTAAGATGCATCGCTTCCTCAGGAATCTGTCCATCAAACCGCTTCATAACTTGGTAAAATGGATGACTCTCATGTAATACGTCCATAATATGAGAGCATATATAGGGGTTCTTTTCCATTTGTGTATAGAACATTTGCAAATCTGCTAAGAATCCCTTTTCTTTCGGAAACATACGCAGATACAATATCGTACTTGCTAAAAAATCTACCACTGTGTCTTTCCAAACAGTCGCCTGTTCCAAAGTCTGATACGTCTTACTAGAAACTACCAAATCTTCTGCATATCGGTTTAACTCTTGCATTAAGTAGAACTTTCTACCTCTCCCAGGTTTTCCAAAGATTAAGTTGTTTTTCTTCACTTCCCCTGTCACCTCTGGTAAAGTAAACGGATTGATGTACATCCCCTCTATACTTTGTGTCAAAAACATGACCAAATACCCCTTTCATCGTTTTATTTTTTATATCGTTAAACAGAAATATAAAGTATTATTAAAAAGTAGATTCATCTAAGTCCATATGAAAATCAAATATTTCCATCACTGCTTTAGGCACTTCTATAAAACTCGCTATGATTCGAATGTGACGAGCTTGTAGTTCTTCTAGTAATGCAACAAACTCCTTTGGGTTCTGATTGTGCCATTTATTCCCTTCATCTATACATACCACATCTGACTGCAAACAGGCTTCTCGTTCTTTCACACCCAGTACTGCGGAATCTTGTGAAGAAAGACAAATGACTTCTACAGCGTCTACCTTCTCTCCATACGCTCGATATTCTCCATCTCCATCCAAAATCGTTACTTTGTTACTCACTAGGTTCTGGTAGGATACAAACTGTTTTATGATTAGCGTTTTCCCTTTCCCCACTCCACCCGTAATTAGAATATTTTTATTTTCTGAAAATTCGTTATAATTATGGTACACACCATGTTCAAGGAGAATTGCTGTTAGTGTGTCAATTATCCCACTCCTTATTTTATGTCCTGAAGAGGCCAGTATCCTAAATATGTGATAAGATGGGTGATTCCCCTCCATTGAGTTCATACATTCTGTTATATATTCCTCTTGTTCCTTTGCCTTTTGTAGAAAATCTACAGTTTGTTTTTCATCCACGTACAAGAGTTCTCCACTCTTTTTTTGCATATACATCATACAGCCTGCTAATAATTCGATAGCGGCTTCTACCCAAAACCCTTCTTGTTCTCCTGGTTTAACAAAGGTTCTCGCAATTGCCATTGCCTGACTATATTCCGAAATATCACTTCGATTCATTATCCCGATTATCAAACAGCTCTCGGTAGTCCACCATCAAGCCCATCCATTCTTCTTTTGAAATTTCCTGTGCTTCAGAATAACCGATTCCTACTGCTTTGGCATACGAATCAATTTTCCATTATATGGTATACCCACTACCTTCTAATAAACGTTGGTTTCGTTCAAATGATACAATGGCTTCTTTGTCAAACGAGCATCTTACTAAATCTGTTAGATAACAAGATTCTCCATTTTTTAAGAGAAGACGTTGGTCTGTCAATTCCTTCCCTTCAAACAATCGCTCCTGTCCTTTTTCATCAAATACTTGAAACAAAACATCAACACTCATAGAACTTATGTCTTCTTCTTTATAGATAATTGGTTTGTTTGGTATGAATACATAGTCATACCCTAATCGATATTTCACCACTATACTTCATCCTTTCTTTGAATGATTGTGATTACTTTGGCTGTACAGGTGTTGGAAGATTCCCATCGTACTAGCCCCTTAATATATGTTTAGTTTCCAAAAACCAGTAATTCCATTTGAAATGTTAGTTTTTTTTACTATAATGAATAAAGAATAATAAATTTGATACTATTATTAATTTGTTTTCTATTGCTTTTTCACTTTATAATAAGTAGGAATAAAAAAAATGCTCTACTGGCTTATTAAAAGCTTCTGAAATTGCCTTAGCACGAATTGCATTGACGCCCACAGTTCCTTTTTCAATAGCATACAATACTTGGGGTCTTATATTTAATTGTCTACCTAATTGTAATAAAGACAGTTTTTTGGCGTTACGTTCTTGTATTAACATTAACTTCAAAAACCTCCTTTCTTTGTAACTATTGCTAAGTATACATCACTTTTTAAGTGATGTATAGTATAAAATACCAAATTTTTATTACAAATTACTAAAATTCTGAAAATAACAACAGGACGCTGAGTTTAACTCTGTTTTTTTACTACGACAAAATATCAACTTAATATATGAAAGGATGTTTTAACTTGCCTATTTTCAATGACCGCTTAAAAAAACTTCGACAACAACAACGTTGGACAATGTAGGAATTAGCTGAAGAAATAAATAAATTTGTAGATTCACCCTTTAGTGTTTCTTCTGTTTCCAATTGGGAAAATAAAGGTTCGGAACCTCCTTATAATATTCTATGTGCTATTGCTAAAGCGTTTAATGTTAGTTCTGATTATTTAATAGGGCTTAGTGATCAAGAAACTAATACCAATATCCCTTCTTTACAATTAAATGAAAATACAAAAAAGGAAATTCAATCAACAATCAAAACAGATCAAATACAACAAGATATACAGGTGAAAGTCCAACACATCCAGGAGCAACTTGGCGTTTTATCGCCAGAAAAAAAAGAACTGTTAGATAAAGAATTAATTGAATACCTAAATTTTTTCGATTATAAATACAATATGCTATACAAGGAATTCTTAAGCTTCACTAATTATATACAACGAGAAATACACGCTCCTTAAAGATCAGGGCGTGTATTTCTCCACATTATAATAACATGTAACAATAAGCTTCTGAGTAAAAAATACTATTTTATAGATTGCTATTCCATAATAATAGAGATAAAATAGAGACGTGCTATTTTTATTTCAAATAAAATTCACAAAATAAAAAACCCTACTTCTCAGACCCTTTTAATTGATATCTCAGTTTGGCGGCTGAATCAATTAAAAAATCACACTGGGAAAGCAGGGGGTTTATCGCAACATATTTAATTACAATGAAATTATATCATATGTTAAATATGTTGTGAATAAAAAAACCTCTGTTTTCCAACATTTTCTGTTTGATGAGTGGGAATACTATAGGAGGTTTTTTCTATGGAGACTGGTTTTGAAAACATAACCGCTATGGATCTAACTAGCGATATTGATTTGGACAAACGACCTTTCAAGACAAACATGAAATTTAGCAAAAAAAATAAAACTTCAAAATACCTCATGCATGGGCCAAAGTTTTTTGATGAGCTTCGTATATATTTAATCAAAAATAACGAGCTTGGAGAATTTGCTTTGCCTTCATCCGCATTAGCCACTTACATTTTACTTCATTTTAAGGTAAATGATTTAGGGCGACTTCCTCGCGATTTCAAACTATCTATTATCGCGAACGAATCCGATATCCCTTACACAACTATTCATACCGGTTTCCAAGCATTACTTCATTCTGGACTTGTTAGAGAAATTTTTATAAATGGGATTCCAGTCTATGAAATCTGCAACTATGCAAGATTCAATCGTACAGCAAAGGAAACAAAAGATAATGCTGGAAAACTTTCATATTTTCGAATTCCTCATGCATTATTAGAGACTTCGATTTTAAAAGAATTAGTTTCCCATCGTGACAGCAAAGGTATCATTGAACTTTTAAATCTATGTAATAATTTCACTCGTGAACTTAAATTTAAGAGTAAAGATTCCATTGAAAAATACACGTTACCTCGCAACATGGACGGCTTAAAGGAACGTTTAGGGCGAAATGCAAAGAAAGTTCGTAGCTACTTAAAGATTATCTCACCCGTTTTCAAGTTTGATGTTGCTATACAAAAGGTTCGAAACCCACGTAAAGGACGCATAGCTCGTATACGTGAAAAAATCCAACAAATCGTTATCACTCAATTTACAGTTAGCATGAATCCTGCATGTGTGATTGAAAATGACCGAGCTGCAATTAAGCAAACTGAAGCTAAAATGCGTAAAGAAGCAACAGCCCGTCTTGAATCCATTGGGATAGCATTAACCACTAAAGATCGTAAAGACATTGTTGTTTCTTATAAAGGCGAAGTATCACGAATCGCTACATATATTAAAAACAAACAACTTCGTGATGATTTTATGACTTATACCATGAGTTATGCAATGGATCAATGTGAAAGTTTCTTAGTACTTGGAGAAAAAATAAAATCACTTGGTGGCATGGTCCGAGCAAAACTGCGTGAATCGTTTATTCCATGGGCGGAACGATATTTAGACGATGATACACGTCATGCACTTGTACTGGAACTCATTTCTCATGATATTGATGTACCTGATGCATTCAGACTTACTTAAATTTTAAAAATGAATAGATTATGAGCCTTGTTCAAAAAAATCACTAAGGACAGGGCTATTTGTCATGTTGAAATAAAATAGACAATCTTTCTATTACCCTATAATTCTAAAAAACAGTAGGTTTGATTTTCCTTCCCCTACTGTTTTTTTGTACTTCCATATACTAAATTACGTCTAAATACTTGTGGAATTGTTAGTAATTTATTAATTAAATTGTGTAAACCTTAATACATTGTTATAAAACTTGTGTGAAACTGGATAGTTTGTAGTTGTAGTTATGGATAAGTTAGTATTTCGATTCAATTTTTTAGTCAATTCATCTAACCTTAGAGCGACAAGAGTTTCCAAGCTTTTCTTTTCATCTATATAGTATTTGTATCTTTTATATTATTATTGAAACTTTTATATAGTGATTGAAATTATTACTTAATAAATGAATCTATACATAAACAAATGAAAAATTAATAAAAAGCGTATTTTTCATACATTTAAAATTTTATAGGGAATTTTGACAAACCTCGTAAATAGAATTAAAACTTTTAGGGAAATTCAACTAGTTTTAGCGAAGCACAAGGGTTTTCATAAATCCCTCAGAATTGCTACAGCAACTGACTTAATCTCTAAAAATTTAATTAGGAGTTGATTGTATGAGTCAAGTAATCTCATTACAACGTCCATTAAACAGTTCGGACGTTGTAAACAAGCTAAACATACCCTCAAGCACATTGCGGACATATACAGCGCATTTCAGACGTTTGGGCCATACATTCCAGAAAAAGAATGGCCGAATATTGTATTCAACCCGTGATGTAGAGCTATTTAAACAAATGATGGAATTACATGAACAAGGTTTTGGGACAATTCCTGAATGTGTTTACAATGTTGTAAATAGTTCAAACAATAGTAAGGACACAATGGACAACGTGGACAATCAAAACAAACAAATGAAACAACCTCAGGACACCTCTTCACCAATTGACACAGTAGATGAGATAGTACGGATCAGGAAAGAAATGGAGGAATTGCGGAAATATGTCGATGAAAGTATAAAAAAACGAGATGAGTTGTTGCTGCAAACATTGCGAGAAGTATTAGAAACAAAACAACAGAAGCAAAAAAAGAAAAGATGGTGGCAATTCTGGAAGTAAATCACCCCCAACCCCTTCCAGTCTTGGAAGGGACTCGCTCGGCGCTTCCCAACCTATTTGCAATAGGTTCTAGCGTTTGGGATAGACGAATCTGTCTGTTCCTTATCCTCTCTCGCAAAGAACGCTCAGTCCGGTATCATGGACAGATACCATGTATACGCTACTATTGTTTGATAGTGAGAATAATAGGTATTAAAATAAGGAATTCTCCAAGTATGATGGAGGGTTCCTTATTTTTCGTTCAATTAATACGGGGAATGACTACAATTTATATGGAAACAAAAAATAGTCATGCAACAGAAACAACCTTCATAAAATTTTGCATCTACATACTCCCTGTATTCAAAAAACTTGCACGGAATGAAACGTGTAAAAACGAAATAAAATTTATACTCATTTCATGGAAAACAAAAAGAAAAATAGAACATTGAATAAAAGATATTCCTTCTTTA
>WPCI01267568.1_pt1 | contig 16392 bp, 9 predicted proteins | sample 5399871 | NCBI WGS metagenome assembly WPCI01 (sample SAMN12869469, study PRJNA574797) | sludge metagenome | isolation source: wastewater treatment of pH7 | place: China:Beijing | collected 2019-05-20
CCCTGGTGTCGATACATACTCTTCAGGAGACTTTGGATGGATTATTGTTGCTGCTCTCATAGTTACCGGTCTTATGATTTGGTTTTTAGTATATTTATGGAACCTAGATGATATACCCAAAATGAGTGGTTTGTTGCCTGCTAATAAATTAACTGATATGAAGGAAAATAACCTTTTCCTACCGATTGCTTGTACACTTCTTGGTATTACATATTATCTTAGAAAACCATATGTAACTATACCATATGTAATTGATGAAAAAACAGGTGAAAAAGAGTTAGTTTTTAAAAACATAGAGGTTGGAGTAAAAGCTTTATGTCTAGATTTAAAAGACGATAAGGGAAAGATTCATGGGAATTATGTCGATTTAGTACATAGTGATCCAAAGCAATGGGGAACACAATTACTGTTGACAGAGGATAATATAAAATTCTTTCGCTCAGGAACAGCCTGGTTTGATTTAACTGATTGTCTTCCAAGTGAATGGGGTGTCTTCTCTGTTGAAAATTTTGAATTTACGCTTACGCTTACCTCAAAAGAGAGTGAGATTAAAGTGTATTATCCAAAAATCGCAGTAAACGACGTGCTACGCATAGCAAAGAGAACTGAAATTGAATTGCAATATTCTGCTGAATAATGAAAAAATGGTAAAGGAAGTGGAGGAATCACTCCAAGTTTATTTTAAGGTAATTTTATCTCTAAAGTAGGTAAACACTAACTACATCTGTGATTTTATATATCTACACCCAGCACACCAGTCATGTGGAGTGTGTGGCTTGGCTTAAGTTGGTATAGTAAAAGCTGAAAGACCAAATCCAAATTAAAGGGATTGGGTCTTTTTTTAGAAAATATTAGAGGACTATTATTTAAGAGGTACAGTGATTCGTATGAAAATAATTAATTAGGGTGAAGTAAGATTGCGCATCGGTGGCACTTCTCGTCAAATAATAGAAATATGTATTCTCAAAAATACTTTGTAATTAAGGTTTTTTGAGGTTTTGTTTGATTTGGGGCACCTATGAAGTATGTTTGTCCTGAAAAAAATACAACGGCTTAAATTTGTTTGAGTTTGCTATAATTTTAAATATATAAATTATTTTAAAGGAAGGTCGTTGAATGAGCCAACAAATAGAAACTTCCCAAAAAAACTTAAAGGAATTGTTAGACCTTAATTTGAATATTCCGGAATATCAAAGACCATATACATGGACTGAAAAGAATGTTGTCCAGCTTCTAGATGATGTTATAAAATTCGCTAAGTATCCGGAATATCGAATTGGAACTATTATTTTACATAAGGATGAGAATAAGAAATTAAATATTGTTGATGGGCAACAACGCATTATTACGAGCTTACTTATCTCTAGCTTTATAAAAGAATCTAAGGAAAAGAAAAAATTAACTACTATGCTAGAAATTCCTAAGCATGAAAAAACGATTGAGAACGTTAAAAATAATTTCAATTTCATTAAAGGATATTTTGACCGGAATCCTAAGGAAAAAGGTATACTTGAAGATTATTTTTTAGAGAATTGTACAGTTTTAGTTTTAACATTGAACAATCTAGATGAGGCATTTCAATTATTTGATTCATCTAATAACCGTGGGAAAGCTTTGTATCCTACTGATTTATTAAAAGCCTACCATTTGCGAGAGTTAAAAGGAAACGCACAGGAAAAAATAGAGATGGTAGAGTTATGAGAAAACATTGAGCCCAATCACATTTACATACTCTTTTCTGATTATTTTTATAGGATTAAACAGTGGTCAAAGAATAAACCTGTAAGAGATATAGGTTTCACGAATAATGATATTGATTTGTTCAAGGGTGTTAGTGAAGCTGATGATAACAAACATAATAATTGGTCAAAAACGCTATTAATGGCTAAGAATTTTGTAGATACGTATAATAAGCAAAATCAAACAATGATTGAATTTAAAGCGATGCCGCCTTTGAACTATCCCTTCCAAGTTGACCAACCAATGATTAATGGAGAATATTTCTTTAAATTTGTTGATTATTATTACACGCTAGCTAAACGTTTAGGTTTTTTTGAAGGAGAAGAACAAAGTGAAACGGAAATATCTGAGATTAATAAGTCGATTAAAAATTTGGATAAAAATAGATATTTTAGATATGTAAATTCTTTGTATAAGACAGCTGTTTTCTATACAGTAGATAAATTTTCTGATGAAGAAATCGAATCAATTGAAATGATATGTTTTAGATATGCTTTCTATCCTCGTTTTGACTTCCTTCAAGTACAAAAGAAAACGATTAATAAATTTGTCATTGGTAGTGATGCAGGTGTTGCTAACTTTTTTAATCATATACATGAATCGTATTCCATTAGGGATGTCCTTCATTTTGAAATAAGGATAAGTGAAGAAAAACTAAATAACTCAGAAATAGTTAAGCAAAAATCGAAAGAACTATTTAGCTTATACTTTAAAGGTGGTAACGAATGAAAGAGAAAGAGTATAGTATAAGGGACATATTTACTGGTAATTACAAAATTCCTATATATCAAAGAGCTTATGCATGGAGTGATAGGGAAATAGAAACTCTTGTTGATGACATCTATGATTATTCCCTTGGTACGAATCAAAATTATTATATTGGTTCGCTTGTCGTTCACAAGGATCATGAAGATAAGGAAAATGTCATTGATGGGCAACAACGATTAACAACATTGTCTTTACTTATATGTTATCTGAAAAATGAATCGAAATACAAAGATCTAGTGCAGGATATTAACGTTAATCTTGAATTTGAAAGTAGAAAACGATCAACTGATATTTTTAAGTATTTAAAAAAAAATTATGAGAAAGTAATCGATGAATCCAATGAACTAGTTAATGGTTATCGAATTTTGAAAAAGAAATTAAAGAACGGAAAATATGACGAAAGATATTTTCAGTACTTGATTGAAAATGTAATTCTTATCAAAAATAATTTGCCGAAAGATACGGATCTTAACCATTACTTTGAGATTATGAATAACCGTGGGGAACAACTTGAAAAGCACGAAATTGTGAAAGCTCATTTGATAGGAAAACTAGATGTATCTGATGAAATTGGTCGTAAGGTTATTTCTGAAGTTTGGAACGCATGTCAGCAATTAGATAAATATGTGCAAATAGGGTTTAAAACCGTGATTCGAGGGAAGGTTTTTGGAAGAGGATGGGATGAATTTATCCCGAAGGATTATTCTTCAATGAAAAAAATGTTCGAAGAAGAAAACAAAAATAGTAGCTCTTTTTTAGGATCTATAACAATTGATAAGATTATTCAGTCGAGCGATTCAGCCAAGAGGAAAAGTGAAAAGTCACAAACAGATGATGATACTGGAAGATACCATTCTATCATTAATTTTCCTAATTTCCTGTTGCATGTATTGAAATTGTTCAAGGGTGATAGCTTTGACTGGAGTAATGGGTCTGAGGTGGTTTCTCTAGATGATAAGAAATTAATCAATCAGTTCAAAGTTAACATTAAGACTGTTGGAGATGTTGAAAGTTTTGTTTATATGTTGTTGAAAACCCGCTATGTTTTTGATAATTATGTCATCAAAACCGATCATATGAATGATGCTACAGAAGATGACTCTAATTGGAGTTTGCATAAACCGTATTTGGTGAAAAGCAAAAATGGTAATAAATTATCACCGCGTAATACTTTTGGAGATAAAAATACACAAGAAATTGTGGTTAAAATTGAGTCTATGTTTCAAGTGACAGATCCACGTCAAATCTATAAGACCTTCCTTTTTGGTATTCTAAGAATTTTAAATACATGGATTGATAGTAAAGATGAGAAACAGCTTGTAGATCACTTGATCACTTTCGCAAAGGAACGTTTTCAAGTATTGATTAATGATGAAGGAGTTTATGATAGTGGTGTTAATACACCAAACTATATCTTTAATTTCTTAGATTTCGTTCTATGGTATCGACAAGTAATTGAACAAAAAAAGGACTTTGAGGTTAAAGTAAGTGATTTTGAATTTAAGTATAGAAATTCAGTCGAGCATTTTTATCCGCAAAATCCTAATCAGGCTGAAAATCATAAACGACTTGAAGATGAACATCTTAATAACTTTGGAAATCTTTGTATCATGGCAAGAAGGCATAACTCGCTCCGTTCAAACTTAATGCCATCAGCAAAAATCAAAGAATTTAGCTCAACGAGTCAGAGCTTGAAATTTATGTTAATGGAAAAAATCACAAATAAGAATAGCGCTTGGAATGAAAAAGAAATTATTCAGCATGGTGCTGATATGAAAAAGTTATTATCCGAATTTATTTCCTAGGAGTTTTGAAAGTATATAGATATTAAGCCCACTAGTACCTTGTGTTGCCACACATACTTTAGACACATAGAATGCTGTGTGTTGATGAGTTGAGGATAAAATAGAGCAGATGATAATAAAAATCTATAAAAGATTTTTACGTTACCATCTGCTTTTGTTTTAATCATTTAATTTTATCTAAATTTGTATTTGTTTCATTGCGGTAGTTTAGCCACTGGTAGAAAGAAACATAACCATTCCATGAGAAAAAACAATAGATAAATATTGGAAGAGAAAAGGTATAATATAATTTGAGACGGATTTTACTGGGGAAGGAAATATTAGAAAGGGAATTATAATTATCCAGTTGAGCAATATTCTCGAGATTACATAGAGGAACTAGTAGTCTACCTTATACAAGAAATTAATCTAACTAAAATACTGATTCCATTTCCATTAACTTGTTCTAAAGAACTGAAGGAAAGTTCCGCTGGGATTGTTTTTGATAATACAGAACAGGTGGATAGTGTAAAATGTGAATTAAGCAATGTTAATGGGAAGATTCTAAAAAGAGCAGTGTTTGATAGATAACAGGGATTAGTCCCTCTTTTCATTCCATTTTTTAGAAGTGTTTATATCTGTCAGAAGCGCGTAAGAAAGAATAATAATAACGGTATTGTTACCAAAATTCTTATTGAACTGAGTAAGAATTTATTTGGAAGGACTGTTTAAATCTATGGCTAATAAGAATGCAAATCAAAATGTTGAAATTGATAATATTGAAAATGACTTTGATCTTGAAGAGTTGGAAGATGTCTTATCGAAACAGTTGGAAGAAAGCTTTTCTGACTTAGAGCTACTAGAAAAAGAAAGAGGAACTATGACAGATCCTGATTCTTTAGGAAAAGTAGTCTTGGATGAGGTTTGGAAACAGTTTGGGAATCAAATTGGCCTCGACATGAATAATGAGACATTAATTCAAAAATATGATAAAGAGCATCCAGAGCAGTATAAGGATATTGCTGATTCGGTTTTGCAAGATCAAAAATACAAAGATGCACATAAGGCAATGAAGGAACAACAAAAATCTGGAATTTTAAAAGATGAATATACAGGAAAAGACATAAAGATTAGTGAGAAAGCTAATTTAGACCATGTAGTGCCTAGGAAAGAATTATTTGAAAATCAGAGAAGAAAGCAAGCTAATCTAGATGTAGCTGACCTTGCCAACAAAAAAGAAAACCTAAAGCCGACAAATGAATCATTGAATAAAAGCAAAGGTGCAAAGAGCAACAAAGAGTATGTAGAAAAACGCGAGATGAGGGAAAAATCACTTATTGAACAAAACGAAAAGGCGAATAAAAAAGTTGATGAATCAAACAAATCAGATGTAGAAAAACGTTTGCAAAAAGAAGAGAATGATAAACGTTTGAATGATAAGCGTGCTGCGGATGACGATCTTATGATGCAAGCTGATAAAGAAGCAAGAAAAGCAATTAATAAGGATATTCGAATTAATGCAGCAAAAGAAGTCGGGAAAAAAGCTGGGAAAGATGCTTTAAAGGCTATGGCCATCTCAGCGCTCTTTGCGTTGTTGAAAGAAATCATGAAGGGTCTAATCCGTTTTTTAAAAGAAAAATCTAAGTCGTTTAAAGGATTTTTATCTGAAATGAAGGAATCGATAAAATCCTTCTTTTCCAAAATTCTCAGTGTTGTTCAGACGGGTGCATCAACATTGATTGGTACAATTATATCTGAAATCTTCGGACCTATTGTAAGCCTGTTTAAGAAATTGACAAGTTTAATTAAGCAAGGGATATCATCTGTTATTGATGCAGTTAATTATCTTCGTGATAAGAAAAATAAGGACAAGCCGTTTACTGTAAAGGTAGCGCAAGTTGGAAAAATAATAACTGTTGGATTAGTTGGTGGCAGTGCAATTTTTTTAAGTGAGGTTTTTGAAAAATTCTTACTAACAATTCCTGGAATGCAAATTGAGATACCGCTAATTGGAAGTCTTGCTAATATGATTAGTTTGTTTTTATCAAGTTTAGTAACTGGATTAGTTGGTGCAATAGTCTTGAACCTTATCGATAAGTTTATTTCCAAAAAGTTAAGAGAAGAAAAGGACCAACAAATTATCCATAAGAACAATAGGATTATGAATATTCAACAAGTACAACTTTTTGTAGCTGAAAAACGTGTGGTGGCATTGAAAGAAAATGTTATGAACGAAATTTCAGAGAATCATGCGTTAGCGAAGGATGTAATGCGACAATCGCTTAATAATATATTTGATGAGGATAAAGCTAAAGATTCTATAAATACGGACACTATTAGTGAGAATCAGAGTGATTTAGTTCAAATGCAAAAGGATTTAGAAGATTTACTTTGAGGTGATGAGAAGTGTTGAATACAAAAGAGAGAGAACAAACTCAAAATAATGAGCAAATAGGAATTGTGACTACTAGGTCCAATGTTTTCAATGAAAAGAAAAACAAATTAAAAGCATTTAGTGAGAATTTACCTGAAGAAGCGGATTTACCTAGTGTCCCAATTTCGGGAGGGTTATTTGGATGGTTTAATTATGATGTGACGGGTAGTGACTTAAACAAGTTAACTACAAATATTCAAGAAAAAATGACGAAGCAGAATGAAGTTATCCGTAGAACAATTAAAGAATTTGATACTATTTATAATACATTTTCTGCATTAGATAAAGAGTATATTCAGGGAATTTTAGTCTCACTGAAAGCAGCTGAAGAAGCTAATTCAAAAGCATTAAAAGGAATAGCAGGTGTTCAAGAAAATCAAAATGAGATTAAACAAATCATTAATCAACAAAAACAGGTAATTCAGGTTCTGAAAAATTTTAAAGAAAAGATTGAGAAGATAGAACACTTGGCAGATGTGGATAAGATTTTTGTTGTCTTTTCTACAATGCAAAGTAATGTTAAAGCAATCGAAGAAAATATTGAAGCTCAAGAACTGAGAGTAGCTGATCTGACGGATGAAATGAAAGAATTGTTATCTTTACAGTCAGTTTTTCAAGCTAATTTGAATCACCTACAAGAAAATCAAATTAAGCAATTTCAAACAATGAAACAGCAGGTTTCAAATCAAAATGAGAGTATATCTGAAATCAAAGCAACAAGCAAAGAAAACAATACTAATATCGAAACTCTAAGTAAAGAAGTTGCTATTTATGGAGAGAAACTTGATGATTTAAAACGATCAATTCAGGATGATATCCAGGCCTTATCTGAAAAAGTTACTCGAAACAATTCGGAGTTTAATGCCAAGCTCCATTCAACGACTAACGAGGTTAGAGAAAATAAGATGAATTTTGAAAATGCTATTAAGGAAATCAACGTTGGAATCGAGAAACAAGCAGAGAGTATGTCTTCATATGTTGAATCTGAATTGTCGAGGGCAAACAGTGAGATTAAAGAGCTTAGCCTGTTGACAGAAAGCTTATCAAAGGTTTTGAAGACTACTAAGGTTATTTCATTTGCTAGTATTGCTATAACATGTGTCCTAGTGATTTTGATAATAAGTGGGGTTCTATGATGGTTTCAGATAATTACAAACGCCAGCTGATTAAAGAAGCTAAGCAAATAGATGCCTCCTTGGGACAAACATCTGATTTTGAAAAATTAGTTCAAGAAATAACTGACGAACAAATTGATAAAGCTATTTTAGAGTTAATCAAAAACCTAGGTGTTTTAACTAAGAAACAATCCTTGCCTAAGATGGAGCAAAGGCAAGGACAAGTTATTGAGATATTATGCAAATATTTAGGAGCGTCAAAAATTGATGGGCTTTTCCAAGACTTAAAGGAGTCATCCAATGTTTCACTAGATGCGCTAGTCAAACAATTAGACGAACTGGTTGGTCTCGAAAATGTGAAGCAACAAGTCCGTGATTTGATTGATTATAATCAAATACAAAATTTGCGAGTGAAAAACGGATTGAAGAAGTCCAATAAAACTTTGCATATGGCGTTTCTCGGTAATCCTGGCACAGCTAAAACTACAGTGGCTCGTATTGTTGGAAGGATGTATAAAGCTATTGGATTACTAAGTAAAGGACAATTTATTGAAGCAAGTAGGACTGATTTAATTGCTGAGTATCAAGGACAAACAGCAATCAAGGTAAAAAGGTTAATTAATCGTGCGAAAGGTGGAGTCCTATTTATTGATGAAGCGTATAGTATAACAGAGAATGATCATAGCGATAGTTATGGGAGAGAAAGTCTTACTGAGTTAACAAAAGCTCTCGAAGATTATCGCGATGACTTAGTTGTAATCGTAGCTGGATATACAAATTTGATGGAGCAGTTCTTTGAATCCAACCCAGGGTTAAAGTCAAGATTCAATACTTTTATTGCATTTAGTGATTATTCATTAGATGAGCTTGTGCGTATATTCAATTATATTTGCAATCAAAATGACTATGTTGCCGAAGACCAAGCTATTAACAAAGTTCGTGATTTGTTGCAAACGAAATTAAATGAAAAAGACGGTCACTTTTCAAATGGTCGTCTTGTTCGAAATTTGTTTGATGATATAACGCTGAATCAATCGAAGAGACTTTCGAAGTTGACGGGCCATATTGCTAAAGAATCGTTGATGTTAATTACTAAAGAGGATGTTCCTCAAGAAGGTTGACTTAGCCAAACCCCATGCGTCGCCCAAACACTATGTACATATAGGGTTTGGGGCTTGACTTAAGTTGGTATAATAAAAAAGCAGATGATATAGAAGAAACTATGCCATCTGCTTTTTGGTTTATAAAGATACCATTTAGCAATGATTTTAGTTAAAATAAATATTGCTGATTTTCGCAAAATATAAATGTCTAAAGGTACTAATGCTATTTGGCTTTATATTTTTTGACCGAGAGTTTGAAATTGTATTCATAGTGAGAGGATTTGAATTTGAAATGATAGATAATTTTTGGCGTGATTTACCACGACCATTTTTCGTACTTGCACCAATGGAAGATGTGACAGACGTTGTTTTCCGTCACGTAGTAAGTGAAGCTGGTCGTCCAGATGTATTCTTCACAGAGTTCACAAACTCAGATAGCTATTGTCATCCAGAAGGTATGAAAAGCGTACGTGGTCGTTTAATTTTTACAGAAGATGAACAGCCAATGGTGGCACATATTTGGGGAGATAATCCTGAATATTTCCGTGAAATGAGTATTGGTATGGCAGAGTTAGGATTTAAAGGCATCGATATTAATATGGGTTGCCCTGTGCCAAACGTAGCATCAAGAGGAAAAGGTAGTGGCCTTATCTTGCGTCCAGACGTTGCGGCAGAACTTATTCAAGCTGCAAAAGCAGGCGGACTACCTGTCAGCGTAAAAACAAGACTTGGCTTTAAAGAGTTAAGCGAGTGGGAAGATTGGTTAACGCACATTTTCAAACAAGATATTGCAAACCTTTCTATTCACTTACGTACAAGAGAAGAGATGAGCCAAGTAGATGCACACTGGGAGCTAATTCCGGAGATTAAAAAATTACGTGATCGTATTGCACCAAATACGCTCCTAACGATAAACGGAGACATTCCTGACCGTAAAACTGGGCTGGAACTTGCTGAAAAATACGGCATTGATGGCGTAATGATTGGACGAGGAATCTTTAAAAATCCATTTGCTTTCGAAAAAGAACCAAGAGAGCATAGCAGTAAAGAACATCTAGATCTTTTAAGACTACAACTTGATCTTCAAGATCAATATGCAGAAGTATTACCAAGATCCATAACAGGATTACATCGCTTCTTCAAAATTTATGTAAAAGGCTTCCCTGGGGCTGCTGAACTACGAAATCAATTGATGAGCACGAAGTCAACGGATGAAGTACGCGCATTGCTTAATAAGTTTGAGGCGAGTGTTAATGTGGTAGAAGGTAGTGAAACGGTATAACTCCCTGAAGTCGAGGGGGTGGATTATATTTATTTAGTTTTAAGTTCTTTTGTAGATTGCAACGGAAAAAACAGTTTTATAAATGTATTGAACTAACCAACATCTTTGTGTTCCCGCGTATACTCTGTATATATGGAGTTTGTGGCTGGCGTGTAGAGATAGTTTGAATATGCAGATGGAAATCTAGCCCCTGATGGGGGGAGATTTCCATCTGTTTTTTATTTTACATAAGCTGAGTTGTATTATAAGTAAATGAATTTTTTGAGAGTGGAAAATTTTGTGTAGCTTTTAGTAATAACAACGTATTTATCTTGCAATTTAGTAATAAAAATATTAGAGGATTATGCAAATAATTCCTATATTAAATGTATAAAAAACATTATAATAGTGAGAAATATGAAATATTTTGTCGAATTAGTAATAAATGCATAGTAAAATGATAGTATTGATAGGTTTTGGATAAAAGTTTTTGGATATAAATGGATATTTTCAATGAAATGGAGTTCGTTTTTATGTTGAAGGAACAAACGAGGTATTCTCGACTTGCGAATATAACTAAAATGATTAATACAAAGCTGGATTTACGTGAAGTTTTAGAGCAAGTCACAATAGCAATTTCTGAAGAAATCGTTCAATGCGATTCTGTTGGTATTTATTTGCCGCAGGAAGATGGGACTTTTAGAGGGTATGTAGGAAAACCGGAAGTTATTAACGGATGGACGTTGGATATGCATGTCATTGATACAGACATTGACCTGCTGGCGAAAGAAGTAATTGAAACAAAAAAAGCCATCTATATACCTGATACATCAAAGGATAGTCGGCCAGATCCGAGAGCAGTGGAAGGGTTTCGAATTAAATCTTTATTCGTTCTTCCTATCTCTTTTGAAGAAGAATTATTTGGTCTAGTTTTTTTATTTGATTACGGAATTCCTATGAACTTAACAGAGTCAGAAATTCAAACGGTTGAGGCATATGTGAATATGGCGGCTGTTGCGATTCAAAATGCGAACAATTTAACTCATAAGGTAAACCTTATTGCTGAAAAACAGCTCTTGCTGGATGTGACACGGGACTTATCTATGTGTTCCTCCATGCAGGAAAGTCTTGATACTTGTTTTTCCTATTTAGGAAAAGTTTTAGACAATTATAATATCGGGGTTCATTTACTAGAGCCTTTAGCTAAGAAAAAAATTAGACCGGTGAAGTTAAGTAAGGGTTCAGAATGGACAGAAGAAGATTGGATCAAGACACATGATAAGATAAAATTTGATAAAAGTAATGATAGAGTCACGCAAGAGGTCATTGAAACAAAAAAGCCAATCTGGATTCCAGATGTTTATGCAGATCCGCGCCCAAACCATGATGTTTGCCGTAATTTTGGTATGAAGGGACTCTTTATGTTGCCGTTGGTTTCAATGGGAGAGGTATTAGGACAAATATCTGTGGTCAATCTAGGAGATAGTAATTTTAGTTATTCTGAAGGACAAATACAGCTGTCGCAATCTATTGTCGATGCAACTGCTTCCACGCTATCAAACCTTTTATATATGGAAAAACAGGAAGTTATTATCGAAGAGAGGACCTCAGAAATTACGTTTAAAAATAAGGAACTGGAACGAGTAATAACGGAATTGCAGCAGCTTAGTCGTGAGAAAGAATTGATTCTAAATTCTGCCGGAGAAGGAATTTTCGGTTTAGACCTTGATGGAAATATTACCTTTTGTAACCCAGCTGGTGCCTCCATGTTAGGCTATGATATAAAAAATGAATTAATAGGAAAACCATCCAGTATGGTTTTCAACGGAATTGAAAAAGGAAAGAAAAAGCAGGTGGCATCAGGTTGCGATGAGGATTGGAATCTGTACGATAAAACCGAGCAATTTTTTAGAAAAGATCAATCCAGTTTTCCAGTGGAGTATGTAATTTCCTCTATAAAAGAAGGGACCGAGATTGTCGGAGAAGTTATTACTTTTAAAGATGTAACCCAAAGGAAACAAATGGAGGAAGAAATAAAATATCATGCTTATTTTGATAGTTTAACAGATTTACCTAATAGAGTTCTACTAAAGGACAGGCTAACTCAAGGGCTGACATATGCTCAATTACATGCTGAAAAATTAGCAGTTCTGTATTTAGATTTAGACAGGTTTAAGTTTGTGAATGATACGCTCGGGCATAGCTTCGGTGATTTGCTTTTGCGAGAAGTTGCAAATCGATTAAGTGCTTGTGTTCCTAAAAGTGCTACGGTCTCAAGACAGGGCGGGGATGAATTTACTATCTATTTACCGAATATCAAAAGTGAAAAAGAAGTGTTAAAGGTAGTAAATCGTGTCATTGATTCTTTTTCAAGGCCATTTCATTTAGTAGACAATGAAATCTATATGAAAACGAGTATTGGTATTAGTATATTTCCTGATAATGGTGATACGACTGAAATCTTAGTTAAAAATGCAGACACAGCTATGTACAAATCGAAAGAAATATCAGGAAGTAGCTATCATTTCTTCAGTGAAGGAATGGATACGAGAACTTTTGAAAGTATCAAGCTAGAAAATGATTTGTATAAGGCGTTGGAACAAGAAGAACTTGTGATTTATTATCAACCGCAAATAAATGGTAAAACGAATAAGATTGAGGGTGTAGAGGCTTTAATTAGATGGAACCATCAAGAACATGGGATGATACCGCCTGATAAATTTATCCCAATAGCTGAAGAAACTGGATTAATAGTCCCGATAGGTGAATGGGTTCTAAAAGAGGCCTGTAGGCAATTAAAGAAATGGCATGATCAAGGTTCCCCGTTAATTAGTATGTCTGTGAATTTATCTGCACGTCAATTGGAACAAAGTGATTTATTTGCTATGGTCAAAAATGTTTTAGAGGAAGTAGAGCTATCTCCGAAGTATATACAACTAGAACTCACTGAAAATTTAATTGTTAGAAATACGGAATCAACTTTAAAAACAATGAAGAAATTAAAAGGTTTAGGAATCAACCTCGCTATTGATGATTTCGGGACTGGTTATTCATCTTTAGGTTATTTAAAAAAATTGCCTATTTCAACGTTAAAAATTGATAAATCCTTTGTACAGGATATGACAAAAGATGATGCAGCTATTACGAATACTATTATTACGCTGGCTAAGAATTTGAACCTTGATGTTATTGCTGAAGGTGTTGAGACAAAGGAACAGGTCGAATTTTTATCTGCACGAAATTGTTATTTGATGCAAGGGTATTTTTTCAGCCGTCCTATGGCAGCTGAAGACATCGAAAAACTTTTTTAAATAGAGAAATAAATTAAAAATGAATGGAGCATACACATGAAAGCAGCCCGAAATGTATTAGAATATTTAATAGCTAATGAAGTTAAACATATATTTGGTATCCCAGCTGGTTCTGTAAATGCGTTTTTTGACGAACTTTATGATATGCCTGAATTAACACCAGTCGTAGCGAAGCATGAAGGGGCGGCATCCTACATGGCTGCCGCTTATGCTAAATACACAAATCAGCTAAGTGTGTGTATTGGTTGTAGCGGACCAGGTGCCACAAATCTTGTAACAGGTGCTGCTAATGCTATGCGAGAGCATTTACCTGTTTTATTCATTACAGGTGCCGTACCTCTTAGTACGGTAGGTTTGAATGCATCACAAGAATTAGATGTAGAACCAGTCTTCAGGCCTGTTACAAAATATAGCGTTACGGTTAATGATGTAAAGGATGTACTTAAAGAAGTCGCACTAGCAATTGAAATTGCTATATCGGGAGTACCAGGACCTGTACATATTGCGATACCGATTGATATTCAACATGAAAATATAGAAAATGTTGAAATGCCACCACTTCCCAAAAGACTTCCTATTGTTCCTGATCTAGACAAAATAAAAGAAACAGCTAGAGAATTGGTAAAAAGGGAGAAGGGTTATATTTTTACAGGACAGGGAATAAGAAACTCTGTTCAGTTATTAATAGAGGTGGCAGAATTGCTGAATTGGCCAATTATAACAACTCCACAAGCTAAGGGATATATCCCTGAGGAACATCCGCTTTTAGTCGGAGTGTTTGGATTTGCAGGTCATGAGGCTGCCTCTGCATTGATTAATGAAGGGGATGGGAAAGCATTATTAATTGTGGGCTCCAGTTTAGGGGAAACTGCGACAAATAATTATAATGGAAACTTAATAAAAGATCGTTTCTCTGTTCAAATGGATTTTGACCAATCTGTCTTCAATCGGAAGTACAAAGTGGATATTCCAGTACTAGGCGATATCAATTTAAGTTTATTAATGTTAATAGAAGAATTAAAGGCTTTAGGGTTGCAAATGGATCGCGCTGAATTTACCGTTGAAAAGAAGAAAGAGGAAGAGGAAGAGGAAGAGAATATAGAGGAATATAATACGAAAAATGTTCTCCTAAACCTTCAAAAATGTTTACCGTCAACTACTAGATATACCATTGATATTGGTGAATTTATGTCGTATGTTATTCATCACATGAAGGTCATAGATTTTGACTCCTATAATATTAATGTACATTTTGGTGCAATGGGAAGCGGAATTGGTTCTGCGATTGGTTCAAAACTGGCTGAACCGGAGCGTCCGGTTGTATGTATTACTGGTGATGGCTGCTTTTTCATGCACGGGTTGGAAATATTGACGGCGAAGGAATATAATTTACCTATTTTATTTGTTGTGATGAATAATGCTCGTTTAGGAATGGTATATCACGGTCATTCATTACAATTCCGTAGAACTCATCCATCCTTTGAACAGGAATCAATCAATATTAGTGCAATGGCCGCAGCTATGAATATACCAAGCTATAGAGTCAATGAATTACAAGATATCAATCAAGATGTTATAAACAACTTAATGAATGTAAATGGGCCAGCAATTCTAGAGGTTGCCTTAGTCGATAATAATACTCCTCCTATGGGAGATAGAGTTAAATTTTTATCGTCTTTTGGAAAATAAGGTTGTTTTATTCACTAATAAAAAAATCATATAGGGATTTCCTATATGATTTTTTTATAAAGATTGATATGAATTGTGAATTACCTTAAGAATTGCTCCGATGACTTGCCCTTTAAATTCGTCTGGAATTGCTTCTCCAGATGGATTTGAGTAATAGTAACATCCCGCACTTTCATCGCAAGAGAATCCAAAGTTTGTTAATGATTGCTTTAGGTCCTTCGGCAATTCTTCTAATCCAGTTTGTTCAGTGAAATAGTCAGTAGGAAAAACCTTTACATCGACATCACCTAATCCAGTATGAACAACAAATAAGTCTTGTTCATCCCTAATAACCCATTGATCTTTAGAAAATAAAGAAATTCTTGCCCCTTCTAAAGAGGAGATTGCATCTAAGTTAATACCAAAAATTTGATTGATAAGTTGGCGGATTTCTTTTCCTGTGGCCTTTCTTCCGTGATGGGTGAGGGTAGAATCTATGGCCATTATAGCAATGTTCTCAGTCGAAGAACCAGCTCCTGCCATTATCCATTCTTTTGATAGGACAGGTTTAGTTGTTAAATCAAATTTGAAAATGGACATGACAATGTTACAAATCTCGGTACTAGTTATTTTTCCTTGGTGAGAATCAAGATGTTTGTCCATTAATTCTACTTTTTTCACTCGGTCTGCACCTTTTTCTAACATTTACCAAAAACTCCAATCATAAAAGTAAAGTATGTTTTTTATCAATAACATAGAAAGAGCTGAAAAAATTCTTGCCCTTCCGTTAAAAATATAGACTGGATATTCTCCACTTAACTGAAAGCCCTTAAAACGCTGTTATTCTATTATACTAATTAATACCTGTATGTTGTTATAAAAAAATAAGATATATTTTATAGAAAAAAGGGAATTAAAAAGCATTCGAATCTCTGTCTAGATTTAATCCTAACAAGCATGAATCCACCTAAGACTACAAAACCTCCCTTTAAAATGTTAAAGTAGTAACTTGACGACATTCATTTACACATGCTAAAGGCATTATTATATTTAACATTTCAGGAGGAAAAACAATGGCAATGAGCAACAACGATATATTAAAAAGAGTAAGATATGCTTTAGATATAAGAGATATAGATATGGTAGAAATCTTTAAACTTGGCGGTATGGAAGTAACGAAAGAAGACGTAGTTGATATGCTTACAAAA
>WPCI01224075.1_pt1 | contig 16386 bp, 16 predicted proteins | sample 5399871 | NCBI WGS metagenome assembly WPCI01 (sample SAMN12869469, study PRJNA574797) | sludge metagenome | isolation source: wastewater treatment of pH7 | place: China:Beijing | collected 2019-05-20
TGTGCGTGTCTTCAATTTATTCCCCAATCAGTCAACCAACCTTCCATCAGCCAGGCTCATCACCCAACCCACTTCCAGTCAGTCAACCCATCAGGCACCCAGACACCCACACCTATCGGCTGTTATGTTTTTAAAGAGCAATTCGCTTGCGCGATTTTTAAATCCTGCTGGTTGCGGGGGCAGGATTTGAACCTACGACCTTCGGGTTATGAGCCCGACGAGCTACCGGACTGCTCCACCCCGCGTCCGAAGAAGCGAGACTATAGCAAGTTTTTCAAAAGAGTGTCAATAAATCTGCCACTTTTTACTTGTCTGCTCCAACAGCCGAGCCAATAATTGACCTCTGATTTGTCCACCAGAAACCGTTTCCGTGATCCCAGCCTTCAGTCTCGCTCGCTTGCCTAGAATCATTTTTGGTCAGGGTACCCGCAAACAACTATCTTCCCTGATCGCCCAAAATGGGCGCCATTTTCTATTGGTTACCGGCACCCAGCACTTTCAATCTAGTCCTTACTGGCAAGAATTACAGCCGTCATTCAAGGCCGAGGGCTTGAGTTGGGAAGTCATGAAGATAGCTGGTGAACCTTCTCCACAACTGATCGACGAAGCAGTCCGAAAATACCGTGATCAGCAAATCGATGTTGTCGTCGGCATAGGCGGCGGGAGCGCACTGGATGCGGCCAAGGCAGTCGCCGGCCTGCTCAAGCCGGGCAACTCCGTCATGGATCATCTTGAAGGCGTGGGGCCGGAATTGCCTTATCGAGGTCCCGCCACGCCCTTCATTGCCGTACCAACCACAGCGGGCACGGGTTCTGAAGCCACCAAGAATGCGGTGCTTTCCGTACACGGCCCGGAAGGCTTCAAGAAATCCTTTCGCGATGAAAAGCTCGTCGCGGAGATTGCGCTGGTCGACCCTGATTTTCTCTCGACCTGCACGCCGCAAGTCATCGCCGCCAACGGCATGGATGCCTTCACGCAACTGCTCGAATCCTATGTTTCCAGCAAGGCCAACCGCTTCACCGATGCATTGGCATGGTCGGGAATGAAAGCCGCGCGCGACAGCCTGTTGATCTGGCACCGTGAAGGCGCCACGGCGCGTGATGCACAGGCCGGCATGGCGTATGCCGCCCTGATGTCCGGCATTACCCTGGCGCAGGTGGGACTGGGTTCCGTGCACGGGCTGGCTTCGCCGCTGGGTGCCTTCTTTCCCATTCCGCATGGCGTGGTCTGCGGCACGCTGGTTGCGGAAGCAACCGCCATGAATATCCGCGCGCTCAAGGCAAGGGAACCGGGCAGCAAAGCCCTGCTGAAATACGCCCAGGCCGGCCGGATGATGACGCAAGACATCCATCTTGCCGACGAAGAAGCCCTGTCCCGACTCGCGGACGTTCTGCATGAATGGACTGAAATCATGCAGCTACCCCGCTTGTCCCGATTTGGGGTAAGCCATTCCGACATTCCCAGAATCGTCGCCAACAGCCGGGGCAGCAGCATGAAAACCAACCCCATCGTGCTGAGCGACGAGGAAATCGGGGGAATACTCAGCCGACGGCTTTAAGGCCAACGCACGCCCTGCCGTAAATAATCAACCGAAACAGGCAATTCAATGGAGATCGAATCATGACAGCGGCGGGACTGATTTTTCTGGTCGTTTTTCTGGTGATACTGGTTTATGGCATATTCACTTACAACCGGCTCGTCGGACTCAAACATGGCGTTGGCAAGGCATGGTCCAATATCGACGTGCTGCTCAAGCAGCGGCACGACGAGCTGCCCAAGCTGGTGGAAACCTGCCGCCAGTACATGAAGTTCGAGCAGGAAACGCTGGAAAAAATCATGCAGGCACGCAATCAGGTTTCCCAGGCGCGCGAACGTCACGACATCCAGGCGCTGGGCGAAGCCGAAGGCGTGTTGCGCGCCGGGTTGGGGCATCTGTTCGCGGTGGCCGAAGCCTACCCCGACCTCAAAACCAACGAAACCTTTCTGCATCTTCAGGCGCGCATCACCGGCCTGGAAAACGCCATTGCCGACCGGCGCGAGTTCTACAACGAATCCGTTAATCTGAACAACGTGGCCATCGAACAGTTTCCCGACGTAATCATTGCCCAGCTCACAGGCTTCGGCCCTTTCAGATTGCTGAAGTTTTCAGCCGGGGAAACCGGTGACATCAGCGTTGCCAATCTGTTCAAAGGCTGATCCGAATGCTGTCCGAATGGCGGCATACGTACGCCAATGCCGCCCTCACGGGCGGCAATCTTTTTTTCCTGCTCATTGCCTTCAAATTCCCCACGCCAGCCGGAGCAGGCGTGGCGATGGGCCTCATCAGCGTCTCCAGTTTCCTTGCCTGGTACCTTAACCTTCGCCGCTTTCGGGCAATTGCTGACACCCCTACCTCAAAAGCCGCCTCCGCTCCGCAAGGTTATGTGGAACTGCTCGGCCGCGGCGTTCATCCGCCCGGCGAAACGCTCAAAAGCTACCTGACCGGTCTGCCCTGCCTGTGGTACCGCTACAGAATCGAGGAAAAACGCGATGACAAATGGCATTACCTCGATTCAGGCGAATCCATCGACACTTTCGGACTGCACGATGGAACCGGCATGGTGCTCGTCGATCCCGATGACGCCGAAATCCACACCACCAGCAAAAGCACCTGGGTACAGGACCATTACCGCAAAACGGAATGGACGCTGATCGAAGGTGAAACGATTTACGTACTGGGCGAGCATGTCACGCTGGGCGGCGCAGCGGCAGAACTGAATCTGCGCCAGGATATTTCCGACTTGCTGACCGAATGGAAAAAAGACAAACCCGCGCTGCTCAAGCGATTTGACCTGGATGGCGATGGAGAAATCGATCTGAACGAATGGGAACTCGCCCGGCGCGCAGCCCATCGCGAAATCGAAAAGGAACATCGTGAAATCCGCCTGCAGGATGGCGTGCATCTGATCAAAAAGCCAAAAGGCAAACTGTTCCTGATCGCCAACCGCACACCCGATGAGCTTGTGTCGCGCTATCGCACCTGGGCGTGGATTCATCTTGCATTGTTGATGACTGCCTGCACATTGGCAGCCATCATTTTTCTGCATTAAAGTTTCACTTACACATTTCCGCTTTGCTTTCTATAGTGGAACGAGGAGGAAAGCAGCATGAACAAGCAAGTCATTCCCGAAACGCCCGCCGAGCATGATCACACGCGGGTTATCGAACGGCCGGATGGTTTTTACTGGCTGGATGATGAAACGAAGGAAGAATACGGGCCTTTCACAACCATGATGGAAGCCATTGAAGACATGGCCTATGTCGCCGAAAGCGATTACGAGCCAGCCGAGTCGCTCAAAGAAGCGGAAGAGGAAATCGGGATTTCAGACTGGATCGACCCTGACACCGGACTTCCCGCCGAGGAATCTTTCACTCACCTCAACGATCAGTAATTTCCGCCTTGCGCGCAGCCACCTCGAAGGTATTGTCGCGATAAGGATCGCCACCCTTCAGCCATGCCCATATCCCGGCAACGAGATAGGCCGGAAAAAACAGAATCCCCCACCGCTCATATTGGCGCACGTGCTCGCGCTCATGTGCGCGCGTTGAACACAACGAATCGTCGCAATCCCCCACCACCACGTGGCCGAAGGTAATGGCCGCCACAGGCCCGGAAAACGGCATGCTGTTCACCAGCAACTTTCCCGGCCAGCCGCCCGAGGCTTCCCATACGCCCTTGTGCATCCTGGCACGCCCGCCGCTGGCCAGTACCAATAAAACAAGAGTCACGCCAACCAGGCTTGCAGGCAATGCCCAGCCATATCGGAGGAAAGTCAGAATACAGCGCATGCCAATATCATGGCGCAGACTCAAACTCAGTGAAAGCCCGGTTCATGTTGGCACGATGAAGGCTGTCGTAGTTTTCCAGGTTGCGGAAAGCCGGCAAATCCGAATAGCGATTGAGTACTTCGCTCATCGGTTCCATTTCCCTGGCGGCCGCCCCAACCTTATTTGACAGGAAATCATAGTAATCACCTGTTTCACGTCTGGCCTGCACCAGATCACACACACGCCCGTGTCCGGGCATTATGTATATCGGCTTTAGCGCCTCAAGCGCATGGAAGGCACGTTGACCATTCTTCACGCTGGACCATGGCAACACGCCGAGCAGGCGATCCACGTAAACCAGATCGCCGCTGAACATCACGCGATGCCTCGGCAGCCAGACCCAGGAATCGCCCGGAAAATGGGCATCGGTATAACGCACAACCAGAGATTCACCACCCAGTTCCAGCGTTGCCTCATTGCCCTGCAATAGCCGGGTAGCGGGCATTGGCTTAGTGCCGGCCAGGCGTGCCCCCAGAAAGCGTTCCAATCCCTGCATATGCTGGTCGGCATACTGTGCCTGGGTCACCCCCGTGCGGGCCATGGAAATGATTTCGGCTCCCTGTGATGCAAAATAATCATTGCCCATCCAGCGATGATCCTGACTGCCAGTATTGATCACCCAGCGTACGGGTTGCCTGGTCACCGCCTGCACCGCCTTAGCAATTTTTTCCGCACCCAGCCGGCTTGCCCCAGAGTCGATGAGGATGACACCAGCCGGCGTAACGATAAAACCAAAATTAGCATTCAGCCCGTCATTCTCGATGCTGCGCTGCCCCAGTGGACCAACTATGGCGTAGACAGTGTCTGTCACACGCTCCGCCTTGGGCTGATAATCGGCCCTGGCATCGAGAGCAAACAGGCCAGTTGCAACTGCCAGGAGAATGAGTGAAATGCGTTTAAACATGTTGCTCCCTATTTTGAAATCAAGCCGGTTTCATACCAGGCTTTGCTGCGGTTGACGACCTTCACCACCAGCAGCATCACCGGCACCTCGATAAGCACACCGACCACCGTGGCCAGCGTGGCGCCGGATTCAAAGCCGAACAATGAGATTGCCGCCGCGACTGCCAGTTCAAAAAAATTCGATGCGCCGATGAGCGCTGACGGGCAGGCAACACTGTGCTTCTCACCTGCCTTTCTGTTGAGCCAGTATGCCAGCGCCGAGTTGAAAAATACCTGAATCAATATTGGCACGGCCAGCAGGGCAATGATAGTCGGCTGCCTGAGAATGGCTTCGCCCTGGAAGGCAAACAGCAGCACCAGCGTCATCAGCAGCGCCAGAATCGAGGCGTGGCCAAGCATGTCCATGGTCGCGTCGAATGCCGCTTGCCCGCGCCGCATCAAGAACTTGCGCCATAACTGCGCCAGGATGACCGGGATGACGATGTACAGCAAGACGGACGTGAACAGGGTATCCCATGGCACGGTGATGGCTGACAGGCCGAGCAGCAGGCCCACGATCGGAGCGAAGGCGAAGATCATGATGGTATCGTTGAGCGCCACCTGCGACAGCGTAAAATACGCATCGCCGCCCGTCAGCCGGCTCCAGACGAACACCATCGCCGTGCAGGGCGCAGCAGCCAGAAGAATCAGCCCGGCGACATAGCTGTCAAGTTGATCGGCCGGGAGATATGGCGCGAACAGGTGGCGGATAAACAGCCACGCCAGCAGTGCCATGGAGAAGGGTTTCACCGCCCAGTTGACGAACAGCGTGACGCCGATGCCGCGCCAGTGATCCTTCACCTGATGCAGCGCGCCGAAGTCGATCTTCATCAGCATGGGAATGATCATCACCCAGATGAGCAGGCCGACCGGGATATTGACCCTGGCCACTTCCATCCGGCCCAGCGCCTGGAACGGCGCGGGGAAAATCTGCCCCAGCAAAATCCCGGCAACGATGCACAGCGCCACCCACAGCGAAAGCCAGCGCTCGAACAGGCTCATCGGCGCGCCGGCGCTACGTTTGGCAGTGACCTGGCATTGTGCTGACATTGTGATCTTCCGTGGAGTAGTTGCAGGTTGGCCTTCAGGTCAGTAGTCACCCTGAGGGGCGGCCTACAGACCCAGCGCCTCGCGCACTGCGGGGATCAAACGCGCTCGAATGTCGTCCCGGACCTTGATGAAGGATTCCAGTGGCTCGCCATGCGGATCATGAAATGGCAGGTGAATGGACTTGACCGGCCTTGGAAAGACTGGACAGCCTTCTTTGGCGTTGTCGCACACGGTGACAACAAGATCGATGTCTTCATTCATGACTGCATCCAAATCCTTTGGATAAAGCCCCTCGGCAGGTAAGCCGGCTTCTTTCAGGGCGGCTATCGCACCGACTGCCACTTTGGGTTGCGGCTTGGTGCCTGCTGAAAGCGCCCTGACCCGTCCCGACAGACCATGGTTCAAAAGCACTTCAGCCATTTGCGAGCGGCAGGAATTTCCGGTGCATAAAACGAGCACGGTTTTCTTCGGCATGTGATTCTTTCTTACTCTGGATGGGAAATCTTCTGTTCAAGCTTCGCAAAAGCAACCCTGGCCGGCATGGGCGCGCAGCAGGCGCTGCCTTCGGCAGCCTGTTCTCCAAACACGGGCACGCGGCCCAGGGTATGGAAGCTTTCCCAGGCGATGCCTGCCGGGTCGACTGTCCAGTACTTGTCCGATTCGGCGTAGCAGCAGGCCGTGCCCTTCTGCTCCACTACCGGGCCTTTCGCGGCATCCACGCGTTGATGCAGGATTTCGAGTTCGGCTTCGCTGTCCGCCTGGAAGCCGAGATGATCAAGCCCCTTCTTCCCCGCCCGGGTGGAAATGGCGAAGTTGATGCGCGGCTCTTCCAGCATCCACTTCGCGTAATCGCTTTCGACCACAGCGGGCTTTGCATCGAACAGCTTCGAATAAAACTCGATGGAGACAGCAAGATCGGTCACGCCGACATGCACATGAAAACGCTTCATGATTTCTTTCCTTTCGGTTTGCAAAGGCTGGCGGGCGTACAGGGTTCGCCCTGGCAGCAGTTTTCGGTGAGATAGGCCAGCAGCGCATTCATCGCATCGAAGTTGGCCCGGTAATAAACGAAACGGCCTTCCTGCCGGCTGACGATCAGGCCCGCGTTGGTCAGTTCCTTCAAATGAAAAGAGAGCGTGGGCGCGGGCACCTGCAGGGATTCATTCAACTGCCCGGCGGGAATACCCTCCGGCCCGGCCTGCACCAGCAAACGGAATACGCTCAGGCGCGTTTCGTGCGCAAGCGAGGCAAGGGCGTGGACGGCTTCGTATATTTCCATATTTTCATAATTATCGAAATATATGATCGTGTCAAGACTGGCGGCGATAAAAGCTAGAATTTCACATGCCTGTCATTACCCAAAGAAACGTCGACCCGGAGTCTCGCGCCAGACTCATCTCGCAGGGAATCGACCCGCTTCTCGCCAGACTGTTTGCATCGAGAGGCGTCCTCGCCGCCGAGGAAACCGAAGGAAAACTTACCCGCCTGCTGCCGTTCGATTCTCTGAAAAGCATCGGCCAGATGGCGTCCGAACTGGCGGACGGCATCGAGGCGGGTGCGCATTTTTTGATCGTGGCGGACTACGATGCGGACGGCGCCACGGCCTGCGCCATCGGCGTGGAAGGCTTGCGCATGCTGGGCGCACAGATCGGTTATCTCGTTCCCAACCGGATCAGGCATGGCTATGGCCTGTCGCCCGCCATCGTGGAAGAAGCCGCAAGTCTGTCGCCCGACGCGATCATCACGGTGGACAACGGCATCGCCGCCGTCGAGGGCGTGGCGGCCGCCAACGAGCTGGGCATTCCGGTGTATGTCACCGATCACCATTTGCCGGGCGACCGTCTGCCGGATGCCGCCGCCATCGTCAATCCCAATCAGCCTGGTTGTCCATTCCCCAGCAAGTGCCTGGCAGGCGTGGGCGCCATGTTCTATGTGCTGGCCGCGTTGCGTTCGGAATTGAGGAAACGGGATGCATTCAGCAGCAAGGCCGAACCCGATCTGCGCACGCTGCTGGATCGCGTGGCGCTGGGCACCGTGGCCGACGTGGTCAGGCTCGACGCCAACAACCGCATTCTGGTCAACCAGGGATTGCAGCGCATCCGCGCGGGCCTTGCTTCGCCGGGCATACAGGCCCTGTTTCAGGTGGCGGGACGCGACCCGCGCAAAGCGAGCGTGTACGATCTGGGCTTCATGCTGGGGCCGAGACTGAATGCGGCGGGACGGCTGGAAGACATGCAGATAGGCATCGAGTGTCTGCTTGCGCCAAATCTTGAAACCGCGCTGCCGCTCGCGCGGCAGCTGCACGAAATCAACCAGTCGCGCAAAAACATCGAGGCCGACATGAAGGAGCAGGCTTTTGCCCTGCTCGATGAAAGCGAAACCGCCAACCGCCACGCCATGGCGGTGTATCACCCGGAATGGCACGCGGGCGTGGTCGGCATTCTTGCTTCGCGTTTGAAGGAACAGTACCACCGTCCGGTGATTGCTTTTGCGCCGGGCGACCCAAATCAAGGAGGTGGCGGCGAGCTCAAGGGCTCGGGCCGCTCCATTGCCGCGCTGCATCTGCGCGATGCGCTCGACTGGATCGACCGCAAGCATCCGGGACTGATCATCAAATTCGGCGGTCACGCCATGGCGGCGGGTCTCAGCATCCGCGAGGCGGATTTCCCGGCCTTCCGTCAGGCATTCGAGGAACTAGGAAAAGAATGGTTGAGCCCCGCCGACCTGGAAGAAATCATCGAAACCGATGGCGAACTCCATCCGGATGAAATCAGCATCGCGCGCATCAGCGAGATGGAACGTTCAGTCTGGGGGCAGGGATTTCCTTCACCGCTGTTTGAAGGGAAATTCACCGTGCTTGGACAACGGCTTGTCGGAGAGAAGCATCTAAAATTGGAAGTATCCCTTGAACAACAGCGCTTCGAAGCCATGGCTTTTTTCCAGACCGATCCGCTGCCAACCCAATTCAGGGGGGTGTATGCACCCATGCTCAATGAATACAACGGCACTGTCCGCATCCAGTTAAAGCTGCATTACTGGGAGGCGCTGTGAACCCCATTGACTGGCTGCCCGCCGACCTGTCCATCCTGCCGCGCTATCTGGTGGCCATTGCATTGGGCCTGCTCATGGGACTGGAACGCGAACGCAATCCCAGCGCCAAGGCCGGGCTTCGCACCTTTGCTTTGACTGGTTTATTTGGCGTGCTGGCCTCGCACATCGCCGACATGACGGATTCGCCCTGGATGATCGTGGCCGGGCTTGTGCTGACAGGCGCGATGATCGTGGCAGCCTATGCGCGCAAGCCCAATGAAGATGGCGACCCGGGCACCACTACCGTCAGCGCCCTGCTGATCTGCTACGGGCTGGGTGTGTTGTGCTGGTTCAATCAATTGCAGCTTGCCGCCATGCTCGGCATCGGCGCCACGATACTGCTGTACTTCAAGGCCGAACTGCGCGGCATCAGCCAGACCCTGACGCGCCGCGACCTGATTTCCATCCTGCAATTCGCCGTGCTCTCGCTCATCGTGCTACCGCTGCTGCCCAACGTCGGCTACGGCCCTTACGGCGCGATCAATCCGCATCAGATCTGGTGGATGGTGGTGCTGATTTCAGGCCTGAGCCTGGCGGGCTACGCCGCACTCAGAATCGTTGGCCAACAGCACGGTGCGATTCTGGTCGGCCTGCTGGGTGGGCTGGTTTCCTCCACCGCCACCACGCTGACTTTTTCGCGTCACGGCAGACAAAGTGAATCGCTGAAAAACCTGGCCATCATCGTCATCGTGCTGGCCAACCTGGTGGTGCTGGTACGGCTGAGCATCATCACGGGGCTTCTCGCTGGCGGCGTGCTCTCGGCGCTCATCCCCATACTGCTGGGTGGATTGATTGCCGGAACACTGGCCGCGGTCTATGGGCTGCGCAAACTCAAACCCGGACCGGAAGCGCCGGAACTCACGCTTTCCAACCCCACCGAGATACGCACCGCGCTAACATTTGGTCTGATATACGCCGCCGTTCTCCTCGCCTCTGCATGGCTGTCCGATTATGCCGGCGCAAAAGGCCTGTATGCCGTGGCAGCCGTGGCCGGCCTTACCGATGTGGACGCCATCACCCTGTCCACCCTGCGGCTGCATAACCTGGACCAGATCGCCACGACACAGGCCGTCAACGCCATCACCCTCGCTTTCCTGTCCAACCTTGTTTTCAAGTCGGGGCTCGTCTTGCTCATCGGTGGCTGGCAGGTTGCCCGTCATGCCATCGCCGGCATGGGCGCAACCGGTTTGGGCATGGTGGCGGCATGGCTGGTGTTCTATCTGGCCTGATATGCAATTCGGCCAAGCCTGGCCTGTATAATTCGCGCTTTACTGAAAACACATCAACACCATGGAAGCAGAAGTTCTCAATCAAATCCAGGGCCGGATAAACGATTTGACCGATCGTGCGCGCGCCCTGAGGGGGTATCTTTGACTACGATGCGAAGACCGCGCGTCTCGAAGAAGTTGTCAAACTAGCGGAAGACCACACCCTCTGGGACGACCCGAAAAAAGCCCAGGAAATCGGCCGCGAACGCAAAAGCCTGGAAGACGTTGTCCTGACACTGAATCAGATCGCGCAAAGTTTGACCGATGCGCGAGACCTGTTCGACATGGCCGTTGCCGAGAACGACGAGGACACGTTTAACGCGGTGGTCGCCGACATCGACGGTATCGAGGGAAAAGTCACCGGCCTGGAATTCCGCCGCATGTTTTCCAACCCGGCCGACCCCAACAACTGCTTCATCGACATCCAGGCCGGCGCGGGCGGCACCGAGGCCTGCGACTGGGCCTCGATGCTGTTGCGCCAGTACCTGAGATACGCCGAGCGCAAGGGCTTCAAGACCGAACTGCTGGAAGAAACCGAAGGCGATGTCGCCGGCATCCGCTCGGCCTCGATCAAGATCGAAGGCGAATACGCCTACGGCCACCTGCGCACCGAAACCGGCGTGCACCGGCTGGTGCGCAAATCGCCGTTCGACTCCTCGGGCGGACGCCATACCAGTTTCGCCAGCGTGTTCGTCTACCCGGAAATCGACGAATCTTTCGAAATCGAAATCAACCCCGCCGATCTGCGCATCGACACCTATCGCGCTTCCGGCGCGGGCGGCCAGCACATCAACAAGACCGACTCCGCCGTGCGCATTACCCACCTGCCCACCAACATCGTCGTGCAGTGTCAGAACGACCGCTCGCAGCACCGCAACAGAGCCGAAGCCATGGCCATGCTGAAGTCGCGTCTGTACGAAGCCGAGATGCGCAAGCGCCAGGCCGAGCAGGACAAGCTGGAAGCCGGAAAATCCGACGTGGGCTGGGGCCACCAGATACGCAGCTACGTGCTGGACAACTCCCGCATCAAGGACCTGCGCACCAACGTCGAAATTTCCAACACGCAAAAAGTGCTGGACGGCGATCTCGATGCGTTTATTGAAGCGAGCCTGAAACAGGGGGTGTGATGGATGCCTCTGGAAGCAGCCCGAATCTGGCGGAATTCCTTGCGCCCGGCTTGATTGCGGAAGATATTCCGCCACTGTTTCCGCTACTCGCTGCGCGGCCGCTGATCGGCGCAATGATCGCCTTGTTTCGCGGCGGCGACGAAGAGGTTCTGATCCGTCTGATGGTGCTGCGCGAAATTGGCCTGCGCGCTGATGCGCCGGAATGGTCGCCGCGCGAACTCGAATCGCATTTCGCCTACCTGTCGCAAACCAAGCTCAACACCGTGCTAGCACGACTGCGCGAACACAACTTGCTGTTGTGGGATGGCGAGCGACGCGTGTACCAGCTCTCGACTGAGGGCCGCATGGTGTTATCAGCGCTATCGAATCTACTGGCATTCAATGCCGAGGCTGACGGCGAGCTTGGTTTTCTGGCCGCACAGGTGGCGGCAGGTGCCTCAGTCGGCAAGCTTGCGCCCGAGGCGCTTGCACATTTGTTAGCACGGTTGGGCGAGCTGGAAGAAGCATTCGCGCAGGCTGTCGCTTCGGGTTCCGAATTCCGCCTACGCGCAGCGCAAGCGAAACTCGTCTCGGTACAACAATGGCTCGAACGCGCCAACACGGTGATGAAAAGCCTGACCGAAGCCGGCCTCGACGACGCCACATGGAAGCTCGCGCAAAGCATCGGCCAGCGTCAATCTAAACTGCTGCGCATGGCATCTGTGTTCCAGCGCGAACTGGCAGCCATCGCCCGTCAGCAGGTGCATCTGGCACAGGGCGTATCCACCTCTGAACTCGCGGCCTGGCTGAAAACACAAACGCTTGACCAACTTGCCACGCTCGCCAACGGACAGCTGGCGACCACGCCGGAATGCAGCTTCGTCCTGCCCGACGTGATGCTCGACAACACCGAGGAATTCATCGCGCGCGAGCAACCCAATCGCAGAACATCGGCCATGCCCGCACCCGCCGAAATCGAATACACCCGCGACGTTCCGCTGGAGCCACCGCGCGAACTGCTCGAACTTACTCGCATGCTCGTCGGCCTGAATACATCCGCCAGCGTCGCCGATACCGTTGTCGGCGGCAGTTTCGGCTCGGCCTCGTACCGCCTATCGCTGCTCGCCCTGATCGGAGAGACCAACATCGGCCCCGAACTCGCAGCGCTGGCCGACCTGCCGCTGACGCTGCAATGGGGAGATAACATGCAAACAATTGGGCGTGGGGAAGTCGCCCAAATCAGCGCCGGCCGCATCCTGCCGCAGGAAGCCAACGATACATCTACAGCATGAACACTGATCATCATGCCCGACTGATTGCCCGCCTGCTCGCGCTGCGCTTCCTGCCGCGCGACGATGCCGACGTGCGCCACTTGCTGGTCGATACCGGTTTCCGCGACGAAGTCGAAACGCGGCTGGCTGCCAGCGGCCTACGCCTACTGGCCCAGCCTTTCGCCACGCACGTATCGGTTGCACTGGCCCGTGAGCAGGAGGCTGCCGTGTTCGAGCAGAACGATGCCTGGCAGGCATCCAACATTGGCCTACCCAAGGACGCCGTCGCGTTGCTGGTCATCCTGTGGGCGCTCATCATCCTGCCCAAGCGCGAGCGTCAGCTCGCCAGCGAAACGAGCCAGACCGACACGCAGAACGAGTTGTTCGAAACCGTGAGGCTCACGCCCGCCGCCCGCGACGCCTCGCGTGGCATTCCTGAAAACGTACTGCTGGAAGATTACGGCAAGCTGCTCGGCGGAAAAGCGCGCCTGCAGCAGTTCGCGCTACCGCAGCTGTCGCGGCTGGGCTTCATCGAACGCCGCAACAAGATCATTCACGAAGGCCCGCTGCTGGATCTGGCCTTCGACTACGCCGAGTTCGCTCCTCGCATTCTCGAAGGCGCGCTCTCCGATCTGCTGAAGCAACGCGGCGTGTTTGAGTCCGTTGCAACGCCTGAGGACGAATCCTGATGTTCCGCCTGCTCGAACTCGAAACCATCCACTGGGATTTCTGGCGCAACTTCCGCCTGCCGCTCGACGCCTCTATCGTCACCATATCCGGCCCCAACGGTTCGGGCAAGACGACGCTACTCGACGCGCTGCGCACCCTGTTGGCATTGGAGTGTTCGAAGAAGCGCGACTACAAGCGCTACGTGCGCCGCAACGGCGAAGACTTCTGCTGGCTGCGCGGGGTGATCGACAACCAGCGCGCGCCGGGCTCCAGCCGCCGTCCTTTTGGATTACCGTACACCAGCGACCGCATCACGCTCGCCTGCCGCATCGACAAGAAGGGCGGCGACTGGACGCGCAAATATTGGATCGCCGACGGCGAAGTCGGCCTCGCCGATATCGAAACACAGGGCGAGGAATTCGGCGTACGCGATTACCAGCGCAGCCTGCACGCTGCCGGCCTGTCGCCCGCCATCGCCCGCGTGCTCTCGCTCGAACAGGGGCAGACCGACAAACTCTGCGAACTCTCGCCACGAGAGTTGCTCGATCTGGTATTCCAGGTGTTCGGCGACAAGGAGGTGCTCGACCGCTATCTGGAAGCCCGACACCATCAAGAGCACACCGCGCGCGAACTCGACGCCGGACAGAACCAGCTAGAGGCACTCGGCAACAACCTCGAAAAACACGAGCAGAAGGTCAATCGCTATCGCGAATGGCAACGTCTCAACCAGGAACGCGTCGAACTCGTCAGCGAAACCCGCCCTCGCCTGGAATATTGCCTGTTGCAACGCGAAGCCGAGCACGCCGCACGCACTCTCAAGACCCAGCGCGCCGACTGGCGTGCGAAACGGGCCGAGCGTGCCGCGCGCTCGCTCGATTTCGACACGCAGAGGTCTGCGCTCGACAAAGCGCTCACGCGCAAACAGGCAGCGACCGAAAACGAGCGTGCGCAAAACGCTGCTTTGCAAGACATCAACCGCGAACTCGGCGGCGTCGAAGTGCTGGTCAAGCAGCAGCAACGGCTTGAAGCGCAAGCACAGGCTGCCGGCGGCTCGGTGGCAGACGCGCGCGAAATCGAGCAACTGGAAAGCCAGCGCGCGGGCCTGTTGCTCAGGATCGAAAGCCTCAAACAGCGCCAAGCCCAGCTTGACAACATGCTGGAAAACCTCGCTGCCGGTCGCCGGGCCGATCCGGTACACGTCACCGCGTTCCGCCAAGCCTTGACGCAGGCGAAGATCGCGCATCGCCTGCTGATCGACGTTGTTGAAATCGCCGATCCCGGCTGGCAAGCGGCGGTCGAAGCTGTACTCGCACCCTCCGCGCACATCGTGCTGCTGGACCACGAACGCGACGCCGAACGCGCGATGGCCATCGGTGAGAAGCTCAGGTACCGCGCGTTTATCGTCCCGGAATGCGTCGCGCCCGGCCTCGCACCGCAGGATTCCCTGCTCGAAGTCGTCAAATTTTCCAGCCGCGTGCCAGAATGGCTGCTGCGTACGCTGGAGCGCACGCGCCGCGTGGAAGACGTCGCGGCGGGCGCGAAGCTGCCGCGAGGCGAGGACTGGATCACCCGTTCCGGCTACCTGCGCGAACGGCGCGGCGGCCGTCACGCCGCGCCCGATCAAGCGGTGTTCGGCCGTGCCGCGCTCGAAGCACTGCGGGACGAACGCGCCGCGCTCGATAAACAGATCGCGCCGCTCAAAGCGCAACAAGTAGAGATGGGCGAGAAGATCCGTGCCCTGCAAGCCAGCTTGTCGGGCGAAGCGGCCGCTGCCGAACTCGCGCGCCGCGCCGCCGAATTCGCCGAAGCGCGCACCGCGTACGACGCGCTGGTGACCAAACGCCAGGCCAACGATGTTTACGCCGCGATGCAGGAACGCGAAGCCGCCGACGAAGCTGTGAGCAGTGCGCGCGCCGCGCTCGGCAAACTCGAATCAGACCTGACAAGACTCGATCGCGAAATCACCGAGCGCGAGAATCGCAGCGGGCGCGAAGAACAAATCCGCCGCCGTTTGAAGCTGCGCCGTGACCGCCGCCAGATGCCCATCGCATGGCGCGACTCAGCCGCCAACCAGCAGTTGCTGGACAAGTGGCGCGACGCGACCAACATCGACCGCCGTCTGGACGACATCGACGCCCGCTTCTCTGACGAAAGCTGGGAAACCGACGACAGCATCGTCACCCTGCGCGACAAGATCGCCGACAACTACCGACAAATGGAGGCCGATCTCGCTGCCAGGAGTCGAGACAACGAGATTTCCATTGAACAGACAAGATCAGCACGCGAGGTTTATACGGAACGTTTGAGGTACACCGTCAGCCGCTACGCCAAAAACCTCAAGGCACTGGGCGAAATCGCCGGCATCAAGGTAGAACACGAACCCGTCGCGCTTGGCAACGACGATATGACGCTGGCACAAGCCGGGCTGGCGGTGCGCTTCGATTTCGACGCCAAGGGCTTCATGGGCATGAACGATGGTGATGCGTCCGGTGGTCAGCAGGTGATGAAGTCATTGATCCTGCTGGTGGCGCTGATGATGGAGGAATCACGCCCCGGTGGGTTCGTCTTCATCGACGAGCCCTTCGCGCATCTGGACATCGTCAACATCGAACGCGTCTCAGGCTTCCTGAAAGCGACCAAGGCGCAATACCTGCTCACCACGCCGGTCACGCACAACGTCAACATCTACGACCCGGCCACGCTGACACTTGTTACCTTCAAGAAGCGTCCGGGCGAGGCCTGGGCGCCTGGCGTGAAAGTGCTGGTGCGCGACACCGCAACTGCCTGACCATGCTGCGCGTCGTCGCCCAGAGCAAAACCCGGCGGCAGCGCGAATCCGAGCAGCAGCCGCGCGGGCTCGACACCCTGCCCGACAACTGGCGTCAGTTGTTAATACGCTGGGTCAAACGCGGCGGCGATAGCCGCTGGGAAACACTGCGCAAGGACGCCGGCGTGGGTGGCCAGAACCGTGCGCAGGCCCTGCTCGACTGGCTGCTCGACAATGGCTGGATAGCGCTCGACGAGACCTTCGAACGCGCGGCGTGGTGGCCGGCGCGCGTGCGCTTCCGCGACCCTGCCGCGCTGCGCGCCGCGCTCGGCATCGTCGATGCCAGCACGCTGGCC
>WPCI01241240.1_pt1 | contig 16366 bp, 12 predicted proteins | sample 5399871 | NCBI WGS metagenome assembly WPCI01 (sample SAMN12869469, study PRJNA574797) | sludge metagenome | isolation source: wastewater treatment of pH7 | place: China:Beijing | collected 2019-05-20
CGGGCTGGAAAGGGAGTATTTATATCTGCAAGGGCTTCAAGAGATTCAGAAAATTGAGGTATTTCGATCGTATCGGGCATAGTATTACCTCGTTCTACCGCGGCAGGACAATTGGATTAAGGATGTCGTTGATCACAAGCACGACCATCAGTGTCACCAGTATTGCGTAAAAAACCATGTGCACCTTGCCCTCAAATTCAGGCGGAACCCTTTTTTTAAAGAGCAGCTCTGGCAGCAAGAATAGAATTCTACCGCCATCAAGCGCAGGGATGGGCAGCAGGTTGGTGAACCCCAGTGCGATTGAAATGACTGCAAAGAAATAGAGTGTGTTCAGTCCTGCCATTTCAGGGTTTTTAGCGGATTCTTCCTTATCAACAGTTTGTACCTGGGTGTAAATATCATAAATGCCTTTAACACTTACCATGCGAGCGTCAGCAGCCGCTATTTGACCGCTGATTAATCTGGCAGGCAGCATCAACAGCTGGTAACCTTGGTCAAGCGTGGCGACGAAGGCTTTGGGAATGGCCTCTATGAATGATACCTGGCGGGAAGGGTTCGTAATCGTAATCCCCAATGGTCCCTGGTTTTCGGGCCATTGTTCGCGTGGGGTCACCGATAAAGTGATTTCTTCATTGCCGCGAATCATGACGATTGAGAGCTCTTCGCCAAGTTGAGCGTTTATCTGCGTTGAAAGTGATTCCATGCTGTCAATCTCTACACCGTTGATAGAGCGGATGACATCGCCCTCTGCCATGCCGGAAATATCAGCAGGGGTGCCTGAGGAAATACCTGCAACCATTACGGAGCTGTAATCTGGTGAGCCGATACGTGTGAAAAGGAAGGCGATGAGGAACATGCCAATTAGAAGATTCATCACTGGACCGCCGAGTAGTGTAAGCAGTCGGTGGAACGGTTTAGCCGCCAGGAAGCTGCCTGGTTCAGCAATTTCACCGTTTTCTCCCTTCATACGGCAAAAGCCGCCGAATGGAATCCAGTTCAGTGTGAAATCCGTACCGCCTGCGCGGAAAAGGCGAACCATTTTTGGAGGATATCCCAGTCCGAACTCTTCAACCTCAATCTTACTTAAGCGGGCGGCAAAAAAATGACCGAGTTCATGGATAAGAACCAACGCGCCGAAAGCGAGGATGAAAATGAGGATGTTTAACGCGATACTACCGAAATTTTCCATTAATAACCTTTACGTTGTTTTCTTATATTATAAACGTTAAATAAGGGGTAAAAGTTCACCAACAAAAACAGGCGCTGTGAGGGCGCCTGTTTGATAGCTGTAAATCAAGCAGTTTAACGTTTACGATTGATCTTTACATAAAAAAGTGCAGCAATAATCCCCAAAATAAAACCACTCATCTGACAGATAAATGCGAAGATGTTGAGCAGAAAATATAATTTCGGGAATTGGTACATAAAGTTTTCCAAAAAGCCCAGCACCATTACAAATGGTAATAAGGTACCGACGAGCATTAAAATCGCGGCAATCCAGAAAACTTTACGCGGTTCAATTTTTTCAAAGATCATTTGTATAGCCAGCAAGAGACGTATTGCCCAGGCTCAGGGTTAAATTCGGGCGGTTCTTCGACATCACAAAGCCCTTTAATGATTTTCGGGCAACGCGGGTGGAAGTGGCAGCCTGAAGGCGGTTTCACCAGGCTTGGCGGTTCGCCTGCGGGGATTTCTTTCATGACCTTGGCATTATTGGCATCGGGGTCTGAAGTGGCTTGTAGAAGTGCGAACGAATAGGGGTGAAGGGGGTTATTGACAAGTTTATCAACCTGCCCTTTTTCAATAACCTGACCGGCGTACATCACAAAAATCCGTTCTGAGAAATAGCGGACCGTTGAGAGGTCGTGGGTAACATAAATGACAGCAAGATGATGGGTTTCCTGAAGGTTGCGCAGCAGTTTCAAGACTTCGACCCGAACTGACGCATCTAACATAGATACTGGTTCATCAGCCACGAGCAGCTTGGGGTTCATGATCATTGCACGGGCGATAACGATGCGCTGCTGCTGCCCTCCGCTGAGCATATGAGGGAACTTGGAAAGAAAGTCGTTGACCGGGGTCATTTTAACTTCTTCAAGCACCTTGATTACTCTGTCAGTGCGTTCTTGTTTGTTTTTAACGCCATTGATGATCAGGGGTTCTTCCAGAATTGCCTGTACACTTAAGAAAGGAGGCAGTGCTCCGTAAGGATCTTGTTGAATAAACCCTAATTTGGATCGGTATTCTTTCAACTCAGACTCTTTCAACGTTCCGAGATCGGAGTTATCAAAAAAGAGTTTTCCGGCAGTGGGTTTATTGATACCAAGAATGGTTTTCATCAAGCTGGATTTTCCACAACCGCTTTCGCCAACAATCGCAATTGATTCGCCGACGCCTAAATCAAAACTGACATCATCAACCGCATGGACGTTACCGATTTTTGCAAAGCCGAATTTTCTCAATTCGAACCATACACGCAGATTCTGTACCGAAAGAAGCGGAGTTTGAGAACTTGAACCTGCAGAAACTGACGCAGGAGTGGTTTGTGTGTGTTCAGATATGCTCATTCCATTCTCTCATTTCTCGTAAAGCCAGCATTTAACCAGGTTTTCGCCAATATTGAACACAGGCGGTTCTTCAACGCAGCGTGCAAAACGTTTGGGGCAGCGATCTGCGAAACGGCAGCCAGTAGGTGGGTTAATCAGGCTGGGCGGTCTTCCAACAATAAAGTCAGGCTGAGTGTTGCCGCGAAGCCTTGGTACGCTATCCATCAGTTTGATGGAGTAGGGGTGGTGGGGCTCTTTGAAGAATACTTCTGCGGAGCTTAACTCAACAATCTGACCGGCATACATTACTGCAACGATATCTGCAAGTTCACTTGATGTTGCAATATCATGGGTAATCAGAATAAAGCTTGCGTTTGTGCCTTGTTTGATGCTCTTCAGAAGATTGAAGATATTCGACTGCGTCAGAACATCAAGCGCAGAAGTGGGTTCGTCAAGAATGATGACGTCTGGGGAGGTTGCCAGTGACATTGCAAGGGCAACGCGCTGCCGCATGCCGCCACTCAGTTCAAAGGCATAACGATTGATGAAATCTGCTGGAACCCCAACCCGCTGAAACAAGGTGGAAGCCTGTGCCAGTGCTTCTTCTTTCTTGATGCCGAAATGAACGATTAAGGGTTCTGAAACCTGGTCTCCAACTCGGAGGACAGGGTTTAATGCGTTCATGGCGGCCTGGGGCACCATTGACATCTTAACCCAGCGAACTTGTTTGCGATATTCTTCATCATTCAGCTTCATGATATCTTTGCCATTCAAGAAAACCTCTCCGGAATATTCGGCGACATTTCTTGGCAGCAGACGTAAAATTGCTTTTGCCATGGAGCTCTTACCGCACCCTGATTCACCTACGATCACGCATGCTTGATTGGTTGACAGTTTAAAATCAACTTTGTCTACTGCCTGAACAACCCCTTTGGTAGTTTTGAAATAGAGTTTAAGCTGTTTTACATCGAGCAGTGTTTTTTCTTCCATGCCTACATACCTCTCAATCTTGGGTTGAAGATACGGTCAAGGGCAAACCCTAACATGGCAAAACCCAAACCAGTAATCATTAGTAAAACCGCAGGCTGTAGAATCCAATAATAATAACCTTTGTACAGGGCACCGTTGCTGAAAGCGTCGTTAATCACCTTGCCCCATGTCGGGAGAACAGGATCACCCAGTCCGAGGACCGCCAAGGAAGCTTCCAGAAAAACATAAGAGGGAATGGCGGAAACAAGGGCAGGAATCAATAAAGGAATGATTCTGGGAATCATGTACCTGAAAATGATTCTCGAATTACTGGCGCCATAGGCTTTAGCGGCTTCGATGTATGGAGATTCCTTCACTTGCAGGAAAATTGCGCGGTCTGTTAAGATAGCACCGGTAAAAATACTTAATGCCACTGTCACGCCGAGGATAATCCAGATACTGCGTGAATAAAAAGTACCCACCATAATCAAAATGGCTAAGAAGGGTAATACCATATTGACCTGGGTGACTCGTTGAATTGTGCCATCGATCCAGCCTCCGTACCAGGCGCTGATGGCTGCAAAAATCATCGAAAGGATGGAGGTGCCGATTGCAGCCAATAGACCGAAAGCGATGGCGATAGGCGCGCCCCACAGCAAAGCAACGCTTAAGTCACGACGTTGGTGATCTGTGCCGGCAATTCCATATGTTTTACCGTGTAAGACGAATTCAACATCCAGGTCGGCGTCTTTTTCGTAGGCTAAACCGTCAATGAAAATCTGGTATGTTCCTTTGAGCGGGACAGGAGGATCAGACCCTTCCACAGAAAAGATCCCCACCATCGGATCTAAACCGCCAAGTCTGCGGACTAATTTCTTCTCTTGCGTGAAGCGGAATGTTTGTTTATGGCTCACCCCGAAATCGCTGATACGGATTTCGCGTCCCTCCGGCGTCACCATTCGTATAGATACAAATGGTTGTTTCTGTAAATAATCTGCAGACAAGTACAGGAACATTTCTTGAGGAGGAGCATCGTAGTTGAAATCAAAAGCATACGAAAAATTGATTTTCGAGATTTCTTTATCAACCTGAATGACTTCCTTTGTAATTCCATCTTCGCCTACGGTGACGGCAAACGAACGGGGTAATTTTTCTTTTGAGAACCAATTTACCCAATTGGGGGGGACGTTTTTTGGATTTTTATACCAAACCTGCTCGCCGCCTCGCCATAAATAAATTGCCTGCGAATACGGAATTTTTATTACAGCGTAAACTGCCAGCACGATTAATAAAGCAACAATGACTAAACCAAGTATGGCAGAAGGGTAGCGCCTGATTTCTGAGAGGGTTTTCTTAAAATTGTCCATTGTTAATTCCCACTCCCAATGCTAACTCGGGGATCCACTAATGCATAAATGAAATCCAAAAGGAAAATTGTGATTGCCAGTAAATAGGCGTAGATGATGGTTGTACCGACTATAACAGGGGTGTCGTAAAGCCCAATCGCCTCATAGATCGTGCGACCGATTCCAGGCCATAAGAACACAGTTTCAGTAATCGTTGCGCCTGTCCAAATACCGATGAGGAGCAGCGCGAAATTGGTAATAATCGTCGGGAGCGTTGGACGGAGGATGTAACGCCGCTCGATTTCACGGCTGGGGAGTCCTTTGGCTTTTGCCATGTCGACGTAATCTTCGCTGGAATAAATAAGAAAGAAAGTGCGCCAGGTGTAAATACTGATGAAGAATGAGGCAAGTACAAGAGAAGACACTGGGAGAATCATATGAACCAGCAGACTGCCAATGTACTCGAGCGTGTTTTCAGGAGGCGGCGCAGAAATCATGCCGCCAAAAGGCAGAATCTTTAAAACTGCCGCAAAAATCAAGATAAGGAAAATACCGTAAAACCAAGGTGGTGCGGAGGATGTTGGCGATAAGGTAATCACCAGTTTATCCCAAAAACTGCCATATGATCGAGAAAGTCCGAGAGCAAGAAAGACACTGATAAAAAACAGGAACAACTGCGAAGTCCCCATTAGAAGAAGCGTTGCGGGCAACCTCTCCAGGATAATTAAGCGCACTGTTCGCGAGCCTGAATCGCTGACCATTCTCTGGGCGCTGCCCAATTCCAGCCGAAGCGAGTTCCAGAGATATTTAAAAGACCTGATTGCAAAAGGTGTATCAAGACCAAGCTTTTGTTCTTCAAGTGCTATCATTTGGGCTGCCATTTGTTTTTTCGTCTCAGTAGAGACATTTTGATTGGCGGTCATGGAGGCAACCTGCATATTCACGCGTTCTTTAATCTCGTTTCGCATGATTTCATCGACATACCCGCCCATATTGGCAATTAAGATGGTCAGATAGACACCAACGACAACGGTGAAAATCAGGCTGACCAAACGGCCGCCCATATAGCGGGTTATGCGAAAAAGAGTTGTGTCGGTGAATTTTTGTTTTGGAACTTCAAGGATTTCTGCACTCTGAACTTCTGCTGTCATATCGTTACCTCAAGTAGAGGATTGGAGCGAGAGAGTTTCTCGCCCCAATCCAATATTGAACTGCTAAACCGATTTATTTGTTATGGAGCAGTAACAAATTCAATCGTATCGAAGGTTGGCTGGCTTACTGGAAGCGGCACAACAGCGACTTCAATTTTATTTGAACCCGCGGCAAGTGCACCAGTGGTGGCAGCATCAAGGGTAATTCTGAAGAGACCATCTTCCACGGCTTCAAGCTGCTCAACTTTAACGATCTGGTTGGTGGCATCATAAAGCAGGAATTTTACAAAATTGATCTCGTCAGCAGGATATGGCTCACCTTCGAAAGTTACGAAGATATCGAAGACAGCTTCCTGACCAATGGTAACCTGTCCTGGACCATCTAATTCAACATCAGCAATCTTCGGCACACCAAAGACGTCCCAGCGATCAGCGTAATCAGCATAATCTGCAAAGTGAGACAAGGTCAGTGTTTTTTCTGTCAAGAAGACTTTGTCGAGGAAGTAGGGACCAGTGCCGATCCAGAAATGACCTTTTTCCTGATAGAAGGATTTAACCGCTGCATAGCGAGCTGCGGCTTCTTCTGCAGTTAGGTAATTCCCAAGGGTCGGGGCATAAGGAATGGTGTTTTCAGCGATGGCTTTGTCGAGTGCGGCATCAAGGATTGCCAGTGTCGGTCCACCAATCCAGCTGAGTTGTTCAACTTCGTTGGCGTTGGCTTTGTCACCAGACCAGGCGGCTTCTGCATTGGCATCAACCGTGTTGCTGATTGCCATCATCGGCCAAGAACCTTCACCAAAGCTGTATGTCGGGAAGATTGTCGGAACGTTGAGTTCGGCATCGAGTGAGTAGGTATCGCTATAGTATTCAACGACCAAAGGATCGGTCGAAACGATCTTCATGCCTTTGAACTGTTCCATGAAGGGTAAGAAAGCAGGTACGGCCTGTGGGTCATAGATTGTGCTGTCTGTCTTGGCGCGGTCAAAGGTCATGATCATTCCCATGACGATGTCAGCCATTGAAAGATTGCTGCCATCATGCCACTTGACGGTTTCAAAGAGGTCAGCAGGATAGTGAACCACGGTCTTGCGCAGTGAAGTTTCATAGTTGCGGGCAGCAACATTTCTCAATTCGGCAGTGGGGTCTGTATTATCAACCACATAACCTAACCACCAATCGAGTTCGGCTTTGATTTCTTCAGGGGTGGTTAATCCAGCCATGTATTCTGACTGTGCGGCAACTTCAGCAGCGAGGAAGTCAGTCACGTCCCATTCCATGGCGAATTTTTCCGCAGCAAATGCGATAAATTCGTTGGTGACAGTTGTGAGGGCTTCGGGGCTGACGTCAGTGGTCACAAAGGTTTCAACGAGTTCAGCTCGCTTGGCGTCCACTTCTGGCTGTGCAGCTTCAATTGCTGCAGCCTTGGCTTGCGCTTCTTCAACTTTTCCTCTCATTTCGGCAACGGTCAGGAATACCTGATTGGTTGCGTCCCAATCAGCCCATGCGTCATCAGGAAGAGGAATTTCAGCAGCGAATTCGAGGTTGACCCAGTCGTGTGTTTTGCCAACCGGCAGACCTTCTTTAACGACTACGTCAGCGCTTTCGATGCGCATCGGCCACACAAGACCCGTGAAGGGATCGTACATTACGTCGAAGCTCTGGGTAGCGCGGATAACGCCTTGATCGTAAGCCCAGTTTGAGCCAGCAATCGGGTTCCAGGCATTTCCAAAGAGAGACTGCGTAGCCCAGTTTAGTGTGCCGCCTTCTTGATCTTTGAAGCGAAGGGTGTGAGGCCAAATTACAGCGCCTTCAATACCTGCAGCAAGGTCAGAGGTAGCGATGATATTGTTTTGGTAGGGGATGAAGTTCTTTCCGTCGATGAGGAATACCTGCAGTGAATCCTGAAGGGATAACTCAAGCGCGCGGGCCATCATTTCACGGCGTTCTTCTCTTGTTGAGAAATCTGCAACAGCCAGACGATCACCAAGCGCTTGGAACTCAGGATCAGAGACGTTCTGCAAGAAAACGGGGATTCCCTGTGCACTGGAATTCAAGTACATTTCCTGGAAGATATTGCTCTGATCGCGGTCAAGAACTGTGGCGCTCCAGGCGCCTGTGTAAAGGTGCCACAAACCAGAAGTGGGATCTGAGGAAATCCAGATAGGTGAAGCCTCTCCACCGGTTTTGTATTGGCGATCGACAGTAAAACCAATTTCTTCCAGTTGATTGGCAAAGTAATCGCCCATGGGGATACGGGTTTTATCGGAATCATTGCGGATGATGAACACAAGAGTGACAGGATTGTCCTTGTAAGTCCATTTTCCGTCAACGAGGGTAGCGCCCATAGCTTCCATCTCGGTAGTGATAATACCGCGGGCTTTTTCGAGATCATACGCATAGTAAGATTCGAGTTTGCGCGCGACATCAGCAAGGTCGGCATAATCCGGGAATTGGGTGGTGATGGCGAAGAATTTTGCCAGACCGCCACCAGCGAAGACTTCCTGGTTGATGTAATCGCGGTCAACCATCCAGTTGGTGGCTTCACGGATTTTGCGGTTTGAGAAGGGATTTAAGACATTCTCATCAGCAAATACAGCCGGATTGAAGATCCAACTGTAATACAAACCACTGGCGGTGGAATAGCTTAAATCGGCTTCCTGAATCGCGGGCAGGTCTTTTGATGACAGACCGTTGGCGTAAATGTCAATGGCGCCAGCCTGAATCTGTGTTATCGCAGAATCAGATGAGACCATTGAAACCACGATCTGATCCAACCAACCACCCTTACGATCAGTTGTTGGGACGTAGGTTTCTTCAACAACCGGAGCTTCAGTTACAACTGGTGCTTCGGTTACGACAGGGGGGGTTGTTGGTGCTGCGGTTGGGGTGGTGCATGCGCTTAACACCATGGTTACAGCAATTAGAACCCCTAAAACGGCATATAACTTACGCATTTTAGTATCTCCTCCATAATATATTTTTGACTCTTCGTGCTTGGTGCAGATTAATACTCGAATGACACCTCCTTATACAATCAATTACATAAACTTAAATGTTACGGACGCTTAACTCTATTATAACCAAAGAATTTAGTCAAGAGAAGGGGAGAATGCGGTGAAGGGGTGTTTGAACGGAGAAATAGGCAGAACTAATCTAAACAAGATGAGCGCCTTCCCCTGCGCCACTCATTAGTACTGCACTCACCCCCGTGATCGCTCTTAGTTTCTCCTGAACGGTTATTGCACTTGTCACCGGGCAAATCACATGCACATTGGGTCCGGCATCGATAGTGAAAGCGCAGGGGGTTCCTGTGCGGCGCAGTTCCTGGACTTCTTGCATAATGCTGATGGTGGCAGGCAGCCAATAAAGGATGGTTGGCGTTGATGTGAAGGCAATTGCGTGCAACAGGTTGCTGTCCAATTCGATTATCTCCGCCAGTAATGTGAAATCTTGTTGTTGAATGGCTGTGCGGCAGAGTTCAAGCCGGCGCGGACTATCGGCAATTCGCGCAGACTGCAGCGGGCTTGTTTCAGCCAGGCGATGCCCATCGCTTGAACCGACTTTTTTTGCCCCCGAATCTACCATTGCAACACAATCTACCAGCCCCCAGTGCTCTGGCGGTGCAATAGTAAGGGCATAAGAATCGGCGTCTGCTTCACCACGATACCATTCTACATACCCCGCAGGAATTGAGCGTGCGGCAGAGCCGGAACCCCGCCTGGCGAGTCGGGAGAGGTCTTTTTCGCTCATTTCTATGCCAGCAGCGCGCACTGCAGCAACCGTTAACGCGGCAAAAGCCGCAGCCGATGAGGCCATTCCGGCATCTGCAGGGAAGTTGGATTCGCTGAAAACATGAGCAGGTGCAGAAAACCCGCGAATTCCGCGAATGACGTTGAGGTGCTGGCAGACACGCGCCAATGCCGCTCCGCTCTGGCGGATTCCATTCAAGTCAAAGAGGTCTTTTTGCTGCCCGCTATCGAATGTTACGGTGGTTCGGGTTTTGAAACCAGCCAAGTTCATTGAGATGGAGCCATTCTGCGGCAAGCGCAATACATCATCTGTATTCCCCCAGTATTTAATGAACGCGATGTTTGGATGTGCTACAGCAGTGGCGGTTGAAGAATTCATCTTTAGGTACCTTGAATTAAAGATTGTGTTGCGATTGATTGTATTTTACTTGAATTGGAGGAATAAATGGCTGGTACTTCAGTCTGTATTCTGGCAGTCTGAAATCTGCATTAGCGACGGCTGCAAACAGAAGAAAGCTCAGGGATGGATCTGCGCCAGGCGCGCGGCGATGTCTTGCAGCAGGTAGCCTGGTTCCAACCACAAACCGTAAATGACCTCGCTGGTTTGGTTAGGTGTAATGGAACGGGCCGGATTGATCCAGATAAAGTTAGAGAGCAGCACCAAAGCTAAGAGCAGCCACAGCTGCCAAAATTTATTCGGGAATAACTTAGCGGTGAGAATGAGAAAGAATGGAAGTAATGGGAGCAGGTATTCCATTTCAATTGGAAAGCGAAAAAACAGCACCTGCACTGCGAGGATGGCCGAGACAGAAAGCCAGAAAACCCCATCGCCGCGGAAGTGGATGGGCTTTTCTTTTTTAAGAAGTAAACCGGAAACCATACAAATTCCCCATAGGATCACAGGCAGGCTGAAAAACATGAGGTTTTTATAGGCAAAGCGGCCAAGCCTGAGCAGGGGCGTCCAGAGCTCGGGGTTGCCGGTGCTCAATACCAACCAGCGGCTCATATCCCATTCGAGGAAGTCAATTGGCGGGATGTAAAAGAGGAAAGCAATCACCGCGGTTGCCAGAGTGGTCAGAAGGAGTTTGCGGCGCATGTCGTGATAGGTGAAAAAGAGAAACACCAGAAAGATGCCAATCACCAATATAGTTGAAAGCCGAGAACCGATGGCAGCCGCCAGCGAAAGAGATGCCAGGGTGTATTTTCTTTTCAAGAGTAGGTTGAAACCAAGCAAAGCAAAACCCAACGCCCACAGGTAATCAATCGTGCTGGCGGCGCTGACCCAGAAGAAGGGCTGCACCATCATGATGATGGTCAGCAAGGTGGCATGGGGGACATGTAAGCTTTGTGATAATTTTCGACACGATGCCAGCGTGATCAATGCCATGGCAACACTGCCCAAGTTAGAAAGCAGGCTGCCGCCTAGAAGGTTAAGGATGAAAACGAAAAGCTCGTGCACAAAAAAGCCGGGCAAGCGGGAGGGTACGTAATCAAGCGTTTCGATATAATGCTGCCCAACACGTGCAACGCTTAAAGAGTCGCTGTCGCTGCCAAAGCCAAGGAAAGCGAGCGGGATGTATATGACGGCAGCGATGAGGAGGATCTGCCATGTTGGCAGACTTTCCACCTTTTCGCTCAACCTTTGCCAGAAGGATTGATGCTTCATACGTGTTGGCTCTTCAGGTGCTTGCGAGAAAGGGTTTGAATTGACCAAGGAATGGGTATCGGCGTTTTCAGGCAGCATCATAAATCCGCTGAACGCGTTGGTTGATTTGGCAAGTTATTTCATAGGTGATGGTGTTGAGCTTTTCCGCCCATTCATAGGTTGTGATTTCTTCGCTGCCGCTACGTCCAATCAACACTACCTCATCCCCAACATTGACCTCGGTTTCAGGGCCGAGATTAATCATCGACTGGTCCATACAGACTCTGCCAACTATTGGGTAAGCGCGCCCATTGATTAAGACACGACCGTTGTTTGAAAAGAGGCGGTTGAACCCGTCGGCATAGCCTGCAGGAATGGTGGCAATCCATGTATCTTCTGGTGCAGTCCAGGTTTGACCGTAGCCGATTGGGGTGCCTTGCCTGACATGTTTTTTGAAGGATACACGCGTAAGGAAGCTTAAACCAGGATGGAGCTCGATGCTGTGGCTGGACCGATTGCCAGGGTAATAACCGTAAATCATAATGCCCGGGCGCACCATATCCAGCCAACTTTCGGGGTAGTCGAGCACGCCGCCAGAGTTTGCGCAGTGCATAAGCGGAACTTTGGCCTTGATGGCGGATTCGATGGCAGTCACAATGGTTTTGAAATCGGCTATCTGGGAATGCGTGTAGGCATTATCCTGCATATCGCTTACAGGTAAATGGGTATAAACTCCTTCGAGACGAAGGTTAGGGCAATGCTCGCTGATAAGCTGCGCCAATTCCGGCGCTTCAGCCGGCGAAGCCCCGATGCGCCCCATACCGCTATCCACTTTGAGGTGCACCGTTCCGATTGTTGACAACTGCTGGCAAACTTGCTGTAGGGCAATGATGTTTTCTCGCGCACAAACAGTGAGTGTGATTTCATTTCTGACAGAGGTTTCCATTTCTTCAGCGAAAGCTGGGTTGAATTTGAGGATCGGGAGCTTGATGCCTGCCTCTCGAAGCTGGATTCCTTCAGGTACGGTGGCAATTCCAAGCCAATTAACGCCAATTTGCTCTGCCATGCGGGCAACTTCCATCGCACCATGCCCATAGGCATTGGCTTTAACCGCGATTAGAATCTTGCGCTCTTCACCCACGCGGCTGCGTATGCCTTCAATGTTGCGGCGAATATTGCCCAGGTGGATTAATGCATGAGTTTGATAAAGCATTTAGTTTCTTTCTATTCTGAGTTTTTGAAAATCACAACTTTTTCCACATAACTGGAGGTGCTGGCAGCCAGGAGGGCGCTGTAGCCTGGTAAAAACGCTACTTCATCACCAACCGCTAACGGTGGGTTTACATCATGCACATCCAGCAGCAGGTGATCACTGCTGCCTCCGAGCACGATGATCGCCGGGTTTTCAGGTTCGATATTCTCAAGGTCGGTATCTTGCCGGCCGAGGTTGCAGATGGCGCGCTTACGTAAACCGCGGTCGATGAATTGCGGGGTTCCGCCAAAAGCGTCCTGTCCGCGCTCGCCGATAGGGACGGATGGTTTTTCTTCGATTTCAATGATTTCTGCCACCAGACGAAATGTATCCTGGCGCGTCTCTGGGAAGGGCGAACGGTCGAGCACGTTGCGCCCGAGGATGATGGTTTCACCGATACGCAGCAAATTGATTTGCGAGGGCATACCGCCTGCGGCGAGAAGGGGCAGGTTGGCGCTGTTGCCTCCGCACAGTACGGGCAGGGCAATGTTTAATTCGGCTTCAGCCTTGTCGCGTAAGTTAATCAACTGCTGCATTTTTTCCGTTGTTGGAATGACGCCGCCATAACAGGCGAGGTTGGCGCCCAGCCCAATCACTTCTATACCGGGCAAAGTAATGATTTGCCTCAGGGTTGAAATCGTCTTATCAGGCCAAATTCCTTCGCGCAGGTCTCCAAGGTCAATCATCAGGATAACTTTGTGGATTACCGCATTAGCGCTGGCGGCAGCGGCGAGTTTGACGATGGTTTCGAGGTCAGAGACCAGTGAAATATCAGCCACGCGCACCGTTTCTGCAACCTGGCTGGGAGTGGGAATGCGCAGCAGCATCAAGGGGAGCTTGAGCCCCATTTCTCTGAGAGAAGCGAGGTTTTCAAGGCGTGAATCGGCCAGCATATCAGCACCGGCAGCCGCGATTGCGCGCATAATTTCAGGTTGGGCACAAATAACCTTGCCCACGCTGGCCACAGCAATGCCGTGCTTGTGGCAGAGGCTGAAAATCGCGCGCGCGTTTTCAGCCACTCGCTCTGGGTATTGTTCAAGGCGGGGGGTAGAGGGTTTCATCATGTTTCACTCTCAATCCAATCCACGAAGGTTGCTTTTACCTCTTCAGGATAACACTGTGCCAGTGTGCCTAAGGCAGAGAAGCGGTAATCTTTATCCAATGTGATGGGGGTACCTGGTTGGGGCAGGAGGTGCTTGCCAGCGCCGATACAGATGTGAGCGAGGATAGCCTCGCCGCCGGTGATGCGGGTGAGGGCGCCGCCAGTGCCGATGACCCTTTTCACCGCGGTTAGATCTTTGCCTTTTACCACTTGTTTTCTGCCGGTGGGGGTGAACAGGTCTTGCACCACGGCGGCATGCCGCCTGGCGCTGATTTCAATCGCTTTGGTGCAAAGCCAATGTGTCAGTTCCAGCTCTTTCTCAGTTTGTGGGATGGCGCGCAAGTGGATGAGTGCATCTTCGCTTTCCCAATCTTGCACACTTTCGACGATGTTCTTCGCATTGATGAAAACTCCGAGGTCGCCTTCAACCGTGCGTTTTGAGCGGGGTTCAGGTTCCAGCAGCTTAGGCGCCCACTCAGGGCTGCCGTTGGTGATGCTGTGAACGTCGGTGGTCGCCCCGCCGACATCGAAGACCAGGCAATCGCCCAAGGCTTCGGCGAACATTTCGCTGCCGAGCAATACCGCCCCGGGGGTGGGAAGAATGGCATGCGGCGTTAATTCTTTCAGGCGACCCATACCAGGTGCGTGGATGATGTGGCGGTTGAAAACGTCGTGAATGATTTTGCGCAGGGGTTCGATATTGAGACTGTCCACTTCGGGGAAAACATTAGTCGCCAGCAAGAGTTCGAGATCATGCTCGCGAAAAATCTCGCTGATTGGTCGCTGCAGCGAGACATTTCCCGCGTAAACTACGGGGACTTTCAGGTTGAGGCTTGCGAGGCGGCGGGCATTTTCGAGCACGGTTTCTTTCTCGCCATAATCCACGCCGCCGGCAAGTAAAATGATATTGGGATGGATTTCGCGAATATCTGCCAGTTCATATTCATCCAATAACCCGGCGGTTACTTTCTTAATCAAGCCTCCCGCTCCCAGCGCCGCCTCACGCGCTGCGCGGGCCGTCATGTTATAGGTTAGGCCATGCACTGTCATGCGCAAGCCGCCGGCAGCTGAGCTGTTGATAAAAACCTCGGTTTGCGCATCGAGCGAAGTTGACCCGATCCTGATTTGATCGAGTGCCAGGTTGACTCCGTACATGACATCACCCTGCGCCACACTGGTTGGGGCAAACCCCTGCGCTTTATGCAGCAATCGACCGTCAACTGAGCGCGCAAAACCATTGACTTTGGTAATTGTTGATCCAACTTCGATGGTTAGAATGCGGATAGGCTCGGACAAATGACACCTTTTACGAAGCGTTAGACTACGCCCCGTTTTTGTAAAATCTTGACCATGGCATTAACTACTTGCAGTCCTTTCGTCCCTCGACCAAAGGTAGCATCCAAACCTGTTTCAGCGGCCATATCAGCATTCACTTGTGTGCCGCCGGCAATCAGGATGATGCGATCGCGAATGCCGCGTTCAATACAGAGGTCGGCGAGTTTCTTCATTTGTGCGCGGTGAACATCGTTGTGGCTGATGATGGTTGAGATCAGGATTGCCTGCGCACCGGTCTCAATGGCTGCATCAACCAGTTTGCCGATTGGCACAGAGGTTCCGAGGTAATGGTACTTGACACCATACTTCTCAATACCGCCATGCTTGATATCCAAAATCTCGCGCAATCCGACGCTATGCTCGTCTTCTCCGACTGTCCCGGCTACCACGGTGAGGTGTGTTTTCTTGACGGCTTCACGCAGAACATCTTCATCCAAAATGACCTCTTTAACAGGAATCTTGAGGCTTGAGAGTTCGATGTCAAAGCCTATCTTCCCTTTTACTTCAACGAAACAGCCTTCGGCAGGGTGCATAACCTGGATGTTAATAACTTCCGGATCGAGGAGCCCGAGTTTCTTTGCCATTTCGACACCATACTCGCGCGCGTAATCCTCGGGCAGCGGAACGAAGAATTGAGTCAGGATGGTGCCGTCTCCGGCCCATTCTGCCTCCGGTTTGATCTTGCCGCCTTTGCGGTATGCATAAGTTTCTTTCAAGCGCTGGTCGCAATTGTCTTCGGCATCAAGTTCATCAATGTAAACAATTTTCTCAGGCTTGCATAAAGTACAGCCGTCGATGGCATCACAGGGATTTTTCAGTCCTTCAGGCAGGTGATTGTAGCCAAAATGGTCGCACACCGGCGCGAAGTAATCAGAATCACGTTCGATAATCGAATCTGCACCTACACCGCCTGCTCCGTCACGCGCGATTCCATCTCCGTTGCGGTCAGGATATTTGGCAGAATCGACGAAGTACCCTTTTTCAACCGCGGCAAAGTAACCGCCAATCGATATAACTTCTTCGAGAAAAGCCACCGCGCGAATCTTAAGGTCGCGGATCATATCTCCCATTGGACCCTCTTTATTGAGGGTCAGCAACTCTTTGATTCCGTCAAGAGCCGCCCAGGTTTGCTTCACGGTTTGTACGCCGCGGATATTGTTGTAATGCCAGGGGACGTTTCTGCCTTCATCAGGTGTGATTGTGCTCTGAATATCAGCGCTGGTGAGCATGGAAATCAGCGTGTCGATGGTGTGCGTGCGGATGGCTTCTTC
>WPCI01366126.1_pt1 | contig 16364 bp, 14 predicted proteins | sample 5399871 | NCBI WGS metagenome assembly WPCI01 (sample SAMN12869469, study PRJNA574797) | sludge metagenome | isolation source: wastewater treatment of pH7 | place: China:Beijing | collected 2019-05-20
GCAGGCAGTTTATTAGGAAAATTTGGGAAGAAAATTAAAAAATTTTCACTACAACTTGTAGAACATAATTTAACACATATGGTCGCTTCAGATGCACATAATACGACGTCAAGAGGATTTCATTTAGCGGAAAGCTATGAACTAATTGCTAAAGAATTCGGAACGAGTGTTATGAGTGATTTAAAGGAAAACTCGTATTTATTAATTAGCGGAAAAGCAATTTATAAAGAAGATCCAGAACAAATTCGTCGCAAAAAATTGTTCGGTATCTTTTAAATAAAGTACTGGTGATGTCTCCTAACCGTTATCAATGGAGGCACTCGGTCGTGCTGTGGGTAGAAATTTTCATTTCGCACCTACCTTAGACGCTTGTCGTCGGGAGTATGGCGTGAGGTTGGGTTAGATGCCCATAATTTATTTATAATAGAAACTCTACCTATGGAGTAATAACTATGACTTTATAGGTAGGGTTTTTGTTATTGTTACATATAAATAAAAAATGTGGGGGACAAAAAATGAAAAAAGTAAGAAAAGCGATTATCCCAGCAGCTGGTCTTGGGACGAGATTTTTACCAGCAACGAAGGCGATGCCAAAAGAAATGTTACCAATCGTTGATAAACCGACAATTCAATACATAATAGAAGAAGCGATAGAATCAGGAATTGAAGATATTATTGTTGTAACAGGAAAAGGAAAACGTGCCATTGAAGATCATTTTGATCACTCTTTTGAATTAGAGCAAAACTTACTAGAAAAAGGAAAATATGAGATGCTTGAGAAAGTACAAGCTTCTTCCAAAATTAATATTCATTACATAAGACAAAAAGAACCAAAAGGGCTAGGGCATGCAGTATGGTGTGCTCGTAAATTTATTGGAAATGAACCATTTGCGGTTTTACTTGGTGATGATATTGTGCAAGCAGAAACGCCATGCTTACGTCAATTAATGGATCAATATGAAAGTACACAGTCGTCAGTTATTGGTGTACAAACAGTACCTGAAAATGAAACACATCGTTATGGCATTATTGATCCAGTTGAACAAAATGAACGTCGTTACCAAGTACGTCAATTTGTAGAGAAGCCGGCTCAAGGTACAGCACCATCAAATTTAGCAATTATGGGTCGTTACGTATTAACGTCAGAAATTTTCATGTTCCTAGAAAATCAACAGACAGGTGCAGGTGGAGAAATCCAATTAACTGATGCGATTCAACGTTTAAATGAAATTCAACGTGTGTTTGCCTATGACTTTGAAGGCACTCGTTATGATGTTGGGGAGAAGTTTGGGTTTATTAAGACAACAATCGAGATGGCGTTACAACATGAAGAGCTAAAAGAAGAATTAATGGAATATATGAATGAAATTGTAAAAAGGGAAAATGTATATGTATGAAATGAGGTGGGAGAAAATTGAATCCGTTGAAAGTATTGGATGAAAATGTAAAAGAAAATAGTAAAGAGCTTGATTTGAGCGAAATAAATGCTCGTAAAGGATATATGGCGACAAAACGTTGTATGGATATTATAGGTGCATTATGTGGTTTGATTTTTTTATCTCCTATCTTTTTAGTTGTGGCATTACTTATCAAATATGAAGATCCAAAAGGTGGGGTATTTTTTAAGCAAATGCGTGTCGGTAAAGATGGAAAAGAATTTTATATGTATAAATTCAGATCTATGGTAACTGATGCAGAGGAAAGACTACAAGATTTATTAAAATATAATGAAGTGTCGGGAGCAATGTTTAAAATAAAGGAGGACCCTCGGATTACAAGAATAGGAAAAATCATTAGAAAAACGAGCATTGATGAATTACCGCAATTAATCAATGTGTTAAAAGGGGATATGAGTCTTGTAGGTCCAAGGCCTCCCTTGCCACGAGAGGTAAAAGAGTACACAACTTACGATAAACAAAGATTAATGGTTACGCCGGGGTGTACAGGTTTGTGGCAAGTCAGTGGAAGAAATAGTATTGGATTCGCTGAAATGGTTAAGTTAGATATATATTATATAGAAAATAGAAATCTTATATTTGATTTAAAAATAATATGTAGAACATTCGTTGTGGTGATTAAACCTAATGACGCTTCGTAATAATATATAATTAATATATAAAAGGGTGATTGTAATTGAATATCGCTTTCATCGGAGATAGTTTTCCAGATTCTTTATTATTAGAAAATGATGGGTATCCTTCTATTTTAAAAAAAGAGTTACAGTTACAGCATGGAAAAATAGTAAATATAGAAAAATACACTAAATCAGGAGTTGTAACTAGCGACATACGTGATTTGCTTGATGAAAAATTTTACCAAACGGATTGGGATTATGTAATCCTACATTTCGGAAATTTTGAAGCATTTCCGGCTTTATCAAAAAGTGCGCATAAATTTTTATTTAATAGGTGGATTAAAGAAGATTTAAGACATAGATTGAAATATCGGAATCGATTAACGGAGTATTCTTTCGAGTTGAAGCAGAACCTTAGATGTATATTAAATGATAGTTATGGTGTGGATTTTAAGATTAGTAAAGAAATGTACTATCAGCATTATAAAGATGTTGTGGAGCATTTAAGGGATAAGGGTAAAAAAAATATTATCTTAATTTCTCTTTCAAAAGTAGATGAACATATAAATCAGAATTATAACCATTATATTAATGATTACAATGAGGCCATAGAGGAAATAAGTAAAGAACTATCAATACCATTAGTAGATATCTTTGATATAAATGAAACCACCAACCAATATATCTACACGAAAGATGGATGGCATTGGAATGAGTTCGGTCACGCTTTAGTGGCTAAAAGAATGCTTAAAGAAATATTTAAAGTAGAAATGAAAAATATTTTTAAATACTATGATTTTCCTTCTCGGATGGAAAAAATAGAGAGTAAATCAATTTTTAAAATAGTATCTAAAAATCATATTTTGAGACTGTTAGAAATCTTTTGTCTGAAAATCCTAGGTACTTACATTAAATGTATTAATTGTAATAAGCGTAAAAGAGGGGTGGAAAAGGATGAATAAAATCTTTAAAAGCTCCTTTTTAATAATATTAGTAATATTATTAAGTAAAATTTTAGGTTTTATAAGAGAATTTTTTATCGTATATGTATTTGGGGTTTCTTTAGATACAGATGCATTTCTTATAGCTTCTGTAGTACCTCAGCTTTTGTTTTCGACGATTGATTTGGCATTTGCTGCAATATTAATTCCGATAATACAAGAAGTCAAAATTAATAATAAGGATAAACTACCAGGCTTTCTTTTAGCTCTCTCATTAAGCACTAGTATTATTTTAATATTGGTAACAGGATTGGGATTGTTATTTAATAAGAATATTATTAATTTAGTTGCAGTGGGATCTAATTCCGATGTGAAGGATTTGGCAGTGGTTTTAACGCAGATACTTATGCCGATGATTATATTTCAAGGGATTATACAAATATTAATTGCTGCATTAAGGGTTTTAGATAGGCCGATAATTGGTAATTTTATTGGTATTCCGTATAATATATTGGTTATATTTGGTATTTTTGTAGGGAAAAATTACTGGGGGATATATGGCGTCTCTATATTTATTCTTATAGGAACTGCACTGCAATCTGTATTATTAATAGTATATGGCTTGAAATTGAGGATGTTCAAAAGGTTCGAATTCAGTGAACAAAAATTATATTTGAAAAAAGTTGTAATCTTGGGTGTTCCTACGTTATTTTCGACTTTATTTGCCCAATTACAGGTTATATCAGAAAGAGTATTATCTTCTAGCTTAGAGACAGGATCAATCACTATTATTTTTTATGTTAATAAATTTTTCACACTAATTGTTTTTATTTTATTAACTTTAATAAATTCTATATTGTACCCTCAAATGTCCAAATGGGTATTAACAGAGGATAAGGGGAATTTTGAGGAGAAAATAAATCTAATTATTAAATATGTAGTTATTATTTTAATCCCGATAAGTTTATTTGTTTGTTTGAATGCTGATGGATTAATATATATGGTTTTGGGTCATGGGAACTTGGATGAAAAATCTTTATATACCATATCTATGGGATTTGGAATAATAATCGTGGGGCTCGTTGGAATCATTTTGAAAGATATACTTTTAAAGGTATTTTTTTCTAAACAAAAGGTTCGAATTGCAACGCACCTGAGTATTATAAGTATAATTTTTAATATAGTACTAAGTATAGCTTTTTGTAAATTATGGGGTATATATGGAATAATATGGGCAAACCCATTATCAGCTTATGCAACATGCATTTTATTATTTTATGTTTTAAATCGAAAGATGCAAATGAAAGTAAGAATTTTAATGAGGCGCACAGAAATAGTAGGATTGTTTGCAGTAAATATTCTATTGTACTTAGGACATTATTTAATAAATTTAATTAGTCCAAATATCTATATAAATGTAATTCTTAATGGATTATATTTCTTAGTTATTTTTGGAGGGTTTTATTGGTTTTGTGCGAGGAAGCTTCCGAGAAAAGAACTTCTTTATTCTGAAAGAATTTAAGAAGAGAAATGAGGGGAACTAAATGAAAGTATTGGTAACGGGTGTAGCTGGTTTTATTGGTTTTCATCTAACACAAAAGTTGTTAGATAGAGGTGTTGAAGTTATAGGAATTGATAATTTAAATGATTATTATGACGTTAGTTTAAAAGAAGGGAGATTATCTCAATTATCTCAACATAAGCATAAGAAAAATTTCGAATTTATAAAAATGGATCTAGTAGATAATCATCAAATCGAATCATTATTTAATAAAAATGATTTTGAAGTAGTAATTAATTTGGCAGCTCAAGCAGGGGTGAGATATAGCATTGAAAATCCTAGGGCATACATTGATTCCAATGTCGTGGGATTTCTAAATATTTTAGAAGGATGTAGAAATAAAAAGATTAAGCACTTAATATATGCTTCTTCTAGCTCTGTTTATGGAGCAAATAAGAAAATGCCATTCTCTGAAATAGATTCAGTGGATCACCCAGTAAGTTTATATGCAGCCACAAAAAAATCTAATGAACTATTAGCACATGCATATAGCCATCTGTATAAAATTCCTACGACTGGATTAAGATTCTTTACGGTATATGGTCCATGGGGAAGACCTGATATGGCCTATTTTAAATTTGCTAAAAATATTACTGAAGGAAAGCCAATTAATGTGTTTAATAATGGTGACATGTATAGGGACTTTACTTATATCGATGATATAGTAGAAGGGATTGTAAGGTTAATGGATGTAATACCAGAGCCGATGCAAGATTCAAATGTAATAGATCCTTCTAATAGTTATGCGCCATATAGAGTATATAATATTGGGAATAATAATCCAGAAAAATTAATGGAATTTATAAATATACTTGAAAAAGCTATAGGAAAAAAGGCTGAAATTGAATTTCTTCCAATGCAAAAAGGCGATGTGAAAGCAACCTATGCAGATATTAATAAATTAAACGGGGCGGTTGGATTTACACCTTCTACTTCGTTGGAAGTAGGCTTGGGTAAATTTGTAGATTGGTATAAAGACTATTATACTATTTCAAATATGTGAAGATAAATACAAAGTATGATAGTAAAGGAGAATTATATTTGTACGTTTTAATAATAATTGCATTATTATTTTCTGCTTTAAGTGGTATTGCGGAGAGGGTAGATTCAAACTCAGTTTTAATTTCTTCGTTAACTTTAATGGCTGTCATTGCTATTGTGTTCGTGTACTTACTAAAGTTAATAAAAAACAAAGAGATAAAAAAACATACAGGTATATACACCTTAATATTTATTAATGTATTGTTAATATTTATTAGTGCTTTTGCAACAACTATTAATGGTCAAGCCATAAAATTTATTGTGTATTATACATTTATGGCAATTATAGTAAATATCGTAGACGAAGATATATTATTGAAAAGCTGTAAAGTATTGGTATACACCTCTATAATTTTGTCGCTGGATATTATAGTACAAGGAATGGAATTATATAATACAGGGATAGATTTAGTTAACTTACGTAGCTTTACATTAATGGATAAACAATATTATACAGCTTTTTATGCGATTGTATTACCGATTAGTTTTTGGTTATATTTTGCAACGAAAAAGATAAGACATTTACTAATACTGGCGATTTCTGTTGTTTCGTGCATAGTATTAATGCAAATAAAAACCCTTTTAATTACAGTTCCGTTAGCTATTTATATAGTATTGTTTATTACAAGAGGATATTCTAGGAAAAAACTAGCCCTTTATGGGGGAATATTGATTCTTATTTTTCTTTATATGATTATAACTGGTAATGAAGCTTTAAACCAATTTTATGTAATCCTTTATTATATATTTGGAATGAGCAATAAGATACCACTTGAGTATATGAAGTATGTAGATACCTTAATTGTTAGGTTGGAGATTATTAGGAATGCTATGGAACATTTATCAAATAATTATTTACTTGGTATTGGGGTAGGTAATTATCCTGAAATCGTTCAAGGTAAGTCAGTGATGTCAATTGCGCGTAATATTTCTTATGATTTACCAAATGAAGCTGAAAGTGGTGTGCTACTTTTCTTAGTTGAAGGTGGAATACTAGGACTAGTTGCGCATATTTCAATTTATATATATATAGTTAAAGGTTATATGAAACGTCATAATAAAGAAAGTTTAGTACAAAATATTATTATTTCAATAGTGCTGACAAATGGAATTTCGAATATATTCCAAGATAACCTTAATTTTTTATATTGGTTTTTCTTAGGTAGTGGAGTGTATGTAACCAGTGCTTTATTTTCTAAAAATAAAATAGAAAATAATAAAAAAGAGAAAACTACTAAGAATTTAAATGTGACAGGGGTTACTAATCATGAAAATATTAATCTTTAACACATTGTATTATCCTAACATAATTGGTGGTGCAGAGAAGTCCGTTCAGTTATTAGCGGAAATGTTAGTGAGTAGGGGTCATGAACCTATTATAGTTTCTACTTTTACAGATGATAAAATTGATAAAGTAAATGGAATAAAGGTATATTATCTGCATCATAGAAATCTATACTGGTCGATAAATTCAAAAGATAAAAAAGCATTACAAAAAGTTTTTTGGCATGGTTTAGATGTATATAATCCAAGGTTCTCTAAGGAAATTACAAATATTATATTGAATGAAAAACCAGATGTAATTCATACGAATAATATTACAGGATTTTCAACAATACCGTGGATTATTGCAAAAAAATTTAATATCCCAGTGGTACATACCCTTAGGGATTTTAGTTTAATTTGTTCAAAGTCTACAATGTTTAAAGGATCAGATAATTGCAGTGGACAATGTTCAGAATGTAAAGTATTTTCAATGTATAAAAAAGGATTGACTAATAAGCAGCATGTTGATTATGTAGTTGGTAACTCTCATTTCATGATTCAAAGGCATAAGGAATTAGGGTTCTTTCAAGATACACCATCTGCAAGGATATTTAATGGTACCCATATTAGAAAAGAAGGACATAAAGATAAGCAATTGGTTGGTAAATTAAAGTTCTTTTATATGGGGAGAATTGATTATACAAAAGGAATAAAACTATTATTAGATGTCTTTACTAAGGTTCAAGATGCTGAGCTTATTTTAGCTGGAAAAGTTTATGAAGAAGAAATTGAGAAGAACATTGAAAAAAATACATATCCAAAAAATATAAAATTTTTAGGTTATATTAACCCTAATGATATATTAAGTGAAATCGATATATTAATTGCACCTTCTCTATGGAATGAGCCTTTACCTAGGGTTATTTTAGAAGCATACTCTTATGGAAAACCTGCTATTGGAACAGATAGAGGTGGGATTCCAGAATGTATTATTAATAATAAAACAGGCTTTATATTTAATCCTGATAATCCAATAGAGCTAGAAAAAATTATTAGATATATTATAGATAATCCTATAGAGGTGTCAAATTTCTCTAAGAATATACCTTCATATTTAGAAGGTTTTGATATTGAGAAAACAGTAGATTCATATATAGATGTTTATTCAAAAGTTATTAAATCATAAGTTGATTCAGATTATATTCAAGTTAATTTACTTGAATTAATATTCGAATATAAAAACATACATGTACGGTTTATGTGTGAATAAAATAGGAAGAAGGATAACTATGAAAATTGCAGTTGTTGGGACAGGCTATGTCGGCTTAGTTACAGGTGTTTGCTTATCTGAAATTAATCATCAAGTTATTTGTATTGATACAGATAAAGAAAAAGTGAAAAAAATGAAATCTGGTATATCACCTATATATGAGCCAGGTCTTAATGAATTAATGGTTAAAAATATAGAAAAAGACACACTTAGTTTTTCGACTAATCATGTAGAAAGTTTTCAAAATGTAGATGTTATTTTTATAGCTGTTGGAACTCCGCAGATGCCAGATGGGTCGGCAAATTTAATGTATGTTGAAAATGTTGCTAAATCAATTGGAGAAAGCATACAAAATGATGTTATTGTAGTAACAAAAAGCACAGTTCCTGTAGGGACAAATGATTTTGTAAAAAGAACTATTTTATCCAATTTAAAACATAACGTAAATATTAAGATTGCTTCTAATCCTGAGTTTTTAAGAGAAGGATCAGCTATTGAGGATACTTTTAATGGAGATCGTATTATTATTGGTACAGAAGATGAAGAAGCAGCAAGTATTTTAGAGGAAATGTATAAGCCGTTAGGGTTACCGGTTTTTAAAACAGATATCTATAGTTCAGAAATGATTAAGTACGCATCAAATGCCTTTTTAGCAACTAAAATTAGTTTTATAAATGAAATATCTAATATTTGCGAAAAACTGGGAGCAGACGTTGAAGACGTAGCGTATGGTATGGGGTTAGATAAACGTATTGGTAGATCCTTCTTAAACGCTGGTATCGGATATGGAGGATCATGTTTCCCGAAAGATACACACGCATTAGTCCAAATTGCTGGTGGGGTAGAACACAATTTTGAACTTTTGAAATCTGTAATTGAGGTAAATAATAAGCAGCAAAGATTATTAGCAGATAAGATAATAAGTAGATTAAATCCAATACAAGACAAGAGTGTTGCAGTATTAGGTTTGGCATTTAAACCAAACACTGATGATATGCGTGAAGCCGCATCAATCGTAATTATTAAGGAATTAATTGCTGCCGGAATTCAGGTGAAAGCATATGATCCAATTGCGATAGAAAATGCGAAGGAAATTCTGCCAGAGGAAGTCCAATATGTATCAACTTTAGATGATGCATTAATTGGGGCGGATGCAGCTGTAATTATAACTGAGTGGGAAGAGTTTCAAAACATGGATTTATATCATTTGAAAAATGTATTAAAGGAACCTGTATTATTTGATGGGAGAAATTGTTTTGAGTTAAGTAGGATGAATGAGCTAGGGATAGAGTATTATTCTATAGGCAGAAGCAGTATTATTCCAAAGGGAAATTTAATGGAGATTTAATGTTTTATAAAAATAGCAAGCACCAGTTTTACGGGTGTTTGCTATTTTTATTTAAAGATTTACTAAAGATGATTTATAAGGGAGCTATTCTATGCAAGTATACATTAATGGGAGATTTTTAACTCAAAGAGTTACGGGTGTTCAAAGGTTCGCAATAGAGACTATTAAACAACTAGATTTATATGAGGATTATAATTTTATTTTGTTAGTTCCTAAAGATTGCACAATTAATTATGAATTTAAAAATATTAGAGTGGAAAAAATAGGTGCTTTAAATGGGCATTTGTGGGAACAATTAGAGTTAGCTCGATATGTAAAAGGTCATCCCCTAATTAACCTGTGTAACACAGCACCACTTTTCAAAAAAAATCAAATCGTTGTTATTCATGATGCTGCAGTATATACGTCACCGCAAGGCTTCTCATTTTTATTTAGAAACTGGTATAAGACAATGTTTTATTTTATAAGTAAAAGAACGAAGGAAATATTAACAATATCGGATTTCTCTACAAAAGAGCTTATGCAATATTTGAAATTGAAAAAACAAAAACTAGGGTTTATCTCAGAAGGAAAAGAGCATTTTGAAAGTATTATAGAAAATACGGAGGTACTACAAAAATTTAGCCTTAAAAAGAATAATTACGTTTTGGCGGTTAGCAGTTTAAATCCTAATAAAAACTTTAAGGCTTTAATACAGGCGGCAGGACAATTACTAAATGAATCATTTGATATTGTAATAGCGGGTGGAGCAGATCCGAAAGTATTTGGAGATGTTAACATCGAGGGAGCTAATATAAAATATTTGGGATATATAACGGATGAGGACTTAAAAGGGTTATATAGAAATGCAGGTTGCTTTGTATTTCCTTCTATATATGAAGGATTTGGTTTACCGCCTTTAGAAGCCATGTCAGTTGGGTGCCCAGTATTAGTATCAAATATGGGACCAATGCCTGAAGTTTCTCAAGATGCTGCTATATACTTTAATCCTTATGACACCGATGAATTGGCTAGTAAAATTAAATTAGTGATGAGTAATGATAATCTTCAAACTGAATTAAGTGAGAAAGGGTTAAAACAAGCTCAAAAATTTTCGTGGACTACATCTGCAAAACAATTAATAGAAACTATAAAAAAGTTAGATTAGTTTTAGAAAAGGGGTCAAATGAATTTGAAGATAATGCATATTGGTGAATATGTAAAAGGTGGAGTAGCAACTTATTTACAAGAAGTTGTAAAATATCAGAATGAAAACAGAGAAGTTTTAAATTTAAAAGTGATGTTAAGTGATACAAATTCAGATAAAAATTTTAGCATGAACAAAGAAGATATTGAAGCATATCCTTATGAGAGAAATATAAAAAGTATTATCAAAGCGATGTTTTATGTGAATAAAAATATAAAAGAGCATAAACCAGATATAATTCATATTCATAGTACATTTGCGGGTTTTTTTGTAAGAGTCCCATTATTATTTCAAAAGAAAAGATATAAGGTTGTGTACTGTTCTCATGGGTGGGCTTTTTGTATGGAAACGTCCGCTCTTAAGAAAAAAGTATATGAAATTGTGGAGAGAGTTTTAGCTACAAGAACAGATAAGATTATTAATATATCTTCTAGCGAACATGAGGAAGCATTAAAAAGAGGGTTATCTTATGAAAAATGTGAATTAATTCATAATGGAATCTCTACGGATTTACATGAGGGAGATATAGAGTATAGAATCGATCCTTCCAAAATTAATTTGTTGTTTGTAGGAAGATTTGATCGACAAAAGGGATTAGACATTTTATTGAAGTTTTTTGAATCATATCAAAATCATAATATTAAGCTACATATTATAGGGGAAAGTATATTAAATAATGACGATATTGAAATCCCATCTAATGTGGTATCTATTGGATGGATTAATCATGAACATATTGATTCTTATTATAAACTGTTTGATGCAATCATCATTCCTTCACGTTGGGAAGGTTTTGGATTAGTTGCAATTGAAGCAATGAAAAACAAGAAGGCTATTATTGTAAGTAATCGTGGTGCGTTACCTGAATTAGCAAATACAAGTAATGGGTATGTATTTGATTTGAATAATTTAGATACATTAAAAGAGTTGTTGGATAATTTAAACAAAGAAGAATTAATTGTTAAAGGCTTAAACGGATTTAATGAATTTGAAAAAAAATACACAAGTAAAAAGATGAACACAGAAATTATTAAATTATATAAGAATATTTTATAAAAAAAAGTGGGTGAATTATTTTGAAATTAATTTTACTTTCAGGGGGATCAGGAAAAAGGTTGTGGCCTCTATCGAATGACTCGCGCTCTAAACAATTTTTAAAGGTACTGAAAAATGAAGAGAATGAAATGCAGTCTATGGTTCAAAGAGTATGGTCACAAATAACGGCATTGAACATGGAGGCAGATGCGGTTATTGCTACAAGCAAATCTCAAGTAGATATGATTAATAGTCAGTTAGGGAATGATGTACCTATTATCATCGAACCAGAGCGTCGTGATACATTTCCAGCAATAGCCCTTGCTGCTTCATATTTATACTCTAAAGAGCATGTTGATCTGAATGAGGTAGTAGGTGTATTACCTGTAGATCCATATGTAGAAAATAGTTTTTTTGAAAGATTACTGGATTTAGAAAAGGCGATAAACTCTTCAAATGCAGATTTAGGTTTAATGGGAGTTAAACCTACATATCCATCTGAAAAATATGGTTATATTGTTCCGAATGTAGGGATAAGCACGAAGCAAATTATTCAAGTAAGCCATTTTAAAGAAAAGCCATCTATTACTGATGCTGAAGAATTGTTGAAACAAAATGCACTTTGGAATTGTGGTGTATTTGCATTTAAATTAGATAAAATTATTTCTCTATTGGATCAAAAGGGTCTTCCTGTTCAGTATGATGTATTAGTCCAACAATATGCAAGTTTACCAAAGATTAGTTTTGACTATGAAGTAGTAGAAAAAACAGAGAATATTATTGCATTACCTTATAATGGTTCGTGGAAGGATCTTGGAACTTGGAATACTCTTACGGAAGAAATGGGAACAAACATCCTTGGTAAGGGGAACATGGGAGCTGAGTGTGAACAGAATCATATTATTAACGAATTAGATATTCCAGTTTCTGTATTAGGGCTTTCTAATATAATTGTAGCTGCTAGTCCAGATGGTATTTTAGTTTCAGAAAAGGAAGCTAGTCCTCGAGTAAAGGAATTAGTTGGTGATTGGGATCAAAGACCAATGTATGAAGAGCGACGCTGGGGTTGGTATCGTGTGCTAGACCATACTAAATATGCTGAAGGGAATGAAGTATTAACAAAGCGTATTGGTATTACAGCTAATAAAAATTTAAGCTATCAATACCATAATAACAGAAGTGAAGTTTGGACAATTGTAAAAGGCGAAGGTATTTTTGTGTTAGATAATGAAATAAGAGTTGTTCGTGTAGGGGATGTGTTAGAAATTCAGCCAGGGCAGAAGCATGCGATTAAGGCTGTTACGGATTTAGAATTTATTGAGGTACAATCAGGTAGCGAATTGGTTGAAGAAGATATTGTTCGAATCTATATGCAATGGAAAGAAATAGAAGAAGTTTGTTATTTAAAGAAGTAAAAATTAGTAATAAGAGTGGCTAGAGGTGGAGTTATTTTGTATAAAGAACCAATACTTTTTCAACCAGTATTACAGGAACGGATTTGGGGAGGAGAATCTTTAAAGGGATTTAATTATGATTTACCTTCACAAACGACCGGTGAGTGCTGGGGAATTTCTGCTCATTTAAACGGACCAAGTATTGTTAAGAGCGGTAAATATAAAGGTTTAACGTTAAAACAATTATGGGATGAGCATAGAGTGTTATTTGGTAACTATCAAGCTAATCAGTTTCCATTATTAACAAAAATTTTGGATGCGAAAAAAGATTTATCTGTGCAAGTACATCCGAATGATGAATTTGCAAATGTTCATGAAAACGGTGAGTTAGGGAAAGCAGAATGTTGGTATATTATTGACTGTAAAAAAAATGCTGAAATGGTGTACGGACATACCGCTCAAACTAAAGAAGAATTTAAAAGGCTGATTGAAAATTGCGAATGGGATAGATTACTGCGTCGCATGCCAATTAAGCCTGGAGATTTCTTCTATGTACCAAGTGGAACGATTCATGCATTATGTGAAGGAACATTGGTATTAGAAACACAGCAAAGTTCAGATACGACATATCGTGTGTATGATTATGATCGTGTTGATAGTGTTGGAAATAAACGAGAACTACATGTTGAAAAATCAATCGCTGTATCCATGATTCCCCATGAGGATTATAGAGTTTATCCTGAAATTGAAAAAGAGAATGGTGCTATTATTACTAAATATGTAAGAGAAAAGTACTTTTCAGTTTGTAAATGGGAGATTCAAATGGAAGCATCTTTTCATCAGAATCAACCGTTTCAATTAGCTAGTGTAATTGAAGGTGAAGCGATCTTAAGAACTCTAAGTGGGGAATTTAGTATAAAAAAAGGAGATCATTTTATTCTTCCTGCTGGAATCGTAAGCTTTGTTATAAAAGGGAATGTGACCTTAATTGTATCTCATCCATAGAATATGTCACATTAATTTTACGATTTAGCTTTATCATTTATTAGTATTGCTATAATATAATTAAGAAGTCTTAGCATTTTGTTTGTAATTATAAGCAAAGAGGGTATAAGAATGAAAAAGAAAATTTTATTTTGGATTCTCGGTATAATAGGTGTTCTCATTATTGGAGGCGGTGCATATGCATATCATGTTTATTCTAACATATCAAGTACATTAGATGCTGTGCATAAACCGTTAGATCGTGAAAAGTCAGATAAACGATCAGAAAAGGTAGATGTAGCAGATAAAAAACCAATCTCAATTTTGTTAATGGGAAGTGATCAACGAAAAGATGAGGTAGGACGATCAGATTCTCTTATGTTGTTTACTTTAAATCCAAAGACAAAATCTATGAAAATCACAAGCATACCACGTGATTCTTATACAGAAATTGTTGGGAAGGGTAAAAAAGATAAGATTAACCATGCTTATGCATTTGGTGGTATTGATATGGCTGTAAAAACAGTTGAGAATTTTCTTAACGTACCAGTTGATCATTATATTGAAGTAAATATGGCCGGTTTTAAAGACATTGTTGATGCTGTTGGTGGAGTAGATATTAGTAATGATATGGACTTTACAATTGATGGAGTTCATTATGCAAAAGGTGACTTACATTTAAATGGAGATAAAGCATTACTATATTCTAGAATGAGATATCAAGATCCACGCGGTGACTTCGGTCGTCAAATGCGTCAACGTCAAGTTATCCAAGCGGTAATTAAAAAAGGTGCAAGTGTATCTTCTCTAGCAAGCTATGGTGATGTATTAAAAGCGATTGAGAAAAACGTTAAAACAAGTTTAACGCAAGATCAAATGTTTGATATTCAAAAGAACTATAAAGATTGCATGCAGAATAGTGAAGAAATTCAAATCCCAGGTGATGGTCACAAAGCCGCTGATGGTATTTGGTATTACTATGTTCCAGATGCAGCGAAACAAGATTTAACGAATAAGTTAAGAGCGCATCTTGAATTGACTAAGTAATATGTAACAACCCAACTCCTTTGGAAGGAGTTGGGTTTATTTTTGCATGGATTTATATTAATATTATATGTTGTGAGATTAATAGATGAGGTGAATTGATGAATAAGAAAGCAGTACTTGTTCTTGTTGTCTTTGTATTGTTTGTTGCTTCGATTGTGAGTGGTAAATTGTACTGGAATAAGAAGATTGCAAATGCGACAGGACAGACGAGTGAAGTAACGAAAACAAAGGCTGAAGTGAAAGATAGCGGAGCGAAGAAAGAAGAGAAAAAGGAAGAGGAAAAACAAGATGCGAAGTCATCTTTTAATGAGGCATACGCGAAGAATTTGCCAGATGCAGTGAAAGAGAAGTTAAAGAAAGCTGCTGAGGATAAAAAGGCAGTAAATCTTGTTATTGTTGGTGATGAAGCCTCTTCATCTGAAAAAGGTACTTGGGCAGCTAAGTTAACGGCTAATTTAGAAACTGCTTACGGTAAAGGTTTATGGAAAGTGACGGTAAAGGAATATAAGGGTGAAAGCACAGAAGAATTAATTACGAATAAACTTGATAAAGAGATTGCGAAAGAGAATCCTGATGTGATTTTATTTGAGCCACCATTTATTACTGATAATGGTAAAACTGGTAATGGGAACTCTGTCACAAATACGCAGAAGTTCGTTCAATCACTTTCTACTAGTGCAAAGGGTGCTACAATTATGATTCAACCATCAAATCCAGTATATGGTGCGAAGAATTATCCGAAGGCAATTGAGGCATTGAAACAATTTGCAACGCAAAATAATTATACATATGTTGATCACTGGGGAGCATGGCCTGATGCAACAACAAAGGCTATCTTACCATATTTACAAGAAGAGTTTGGTTTCCCAAGTGCTAAGGGGCACGAAGTTTGGGCTCAATATATAACGGATTATTTTGTAGCTAAGTAATAAGAGTTATGTGTAAATAACAGAAATTAATTTATTACTTTTTAAGGTATGTGTTTTGTAGCATACCTTTTTAATTTGAATTTGGAGGATATTAATATGAATTGGAAACAAGAATTTAGTCGCTGGCTTTCTTACGCACAATTAGATTCAGAATTAAAAGAACAGCTAGAAAATATGAAGCAAGATGAGAAGAAAATCGAGGATAGCTTTTATAAAAATCTAGAGTTTGGCACAGGTGGTATGCGTGGTGAACTTGGTGCTGGTACGAACCGTTTAAACGTATATACA
>WPCI01279620.1_pt1 | contig 16250 bp, 13 predicted proteins | sample 5399871 | NCBI WGS metagenome assembly WPCI01 (sample SAMN12869469, study PRJNA574797) | sludge metagenome | isolation source: wastewater treatment of pH7 | place: China:Beijing | collected 2019-05-20
GAATTTATGATTGGAAAATTTAGGGGGGTGCTTTGTTAATATACTCATAACTAAGCGTCATAAAGGATTACGGGGATATTTTTATTGATTTAGATGGATTTTATTGCTATTATTATGAGAAGAAAATGAAGTGTTTTCTATAACCATGCGCCCATAGCTCAGTCGGATAGAGCGGTGGTTTCCGGTACCACGTCTTATATGACAAAGGGAACTAAATACGTTTTAGGGTGCGGTATAGAGCTGTTTGTCAGAGTTTTTAACGCTTAACATGAGCGGGAACAAACCGCAAACGTCCTACGTAGGCATTAGCGAATTATTGTCGCATAGTAAAAAGATGCTACGTGTAGTCAAGTGAAGATAATGATAATACATATGCGGAGAGCTTCCGTCTGGAATTTATTTCAGATAGGGGGTTCTTTTTTATGTTGAAAAGTAGACGGGTGGTAAAAAGGCGAAAGGAAGTAGTCGATTTTATCGGTATTGCGGAAGAATTAAATACAGAAGCAGCGATAACGATTGCTACGCAGGCATTTCGAGCGGAAGGGTTTAGAAAGCGAACTATAGACGATTACAGTAAGCTCTTCCGTTATTTCATGCGAGAATTGAATATTGAGAAAGTCGAGATCATTACGGTGGCGCATGTACAAATGTATATTAACAAGTTGCTCAATCGAGAGTTAGCACCTACTACTGTAAATATTCGTATATCGGCATTGAAATCGGTCTTTAAGCGACTGCATGAACAAGGCTACATTAAAAGTAATCCCGCTGTAGACTTTGTAAAACTGCGTACTGATGAAGCACCGATTTTTACGCTAAATAACAATCAAATAAAGCGCCTATTTCGTGTGGTAGATAAGACGACGTACGCGGGCTACAGAGATTACTGCACTATGCTGCTTATGCTGCACTGCGGGTTGCGTGTAAACGAAGTAAATCAGCTAGAGGTTAACGATATAGATTTTGATAACTTTACAATTATGTTAGCAGGCGCTAAGAATAAGAACCGTAAAACTAGGGCTGTACCTATGACGAAGAAGGTAGCAGAAGAGCTACGAATGCTTATAGACGAAAGTCGAGAGTACTTTGGAGGTATTACAAACGTCTTTCTAACGCAAGAAGGTAAAGTGATAGATAATGATTTGCTGCGTAAGCGTATGTACCGCTATGGTACGTTAGCGGGGCTTTTAAAAGAATGCCGTCCGTCGCCTCATAGTTTACGCCATACCTTTGCTACGAGCTTCTTACGGAATGGTGGAAGTGTTAACGCATTAATGCGAATTATGGGACATGCAGACATCACGACAACTATGCGATATGTCCGTTTGAACGACGAAGCGGTAAAAGAGCAGTACGAAAAGGTAGCTGCTAAGAACGATTACGGGGTTTAAAGTAAATAAAAGAGCCGTACGCTGCAACGTACGACCCCAAACATACACACATCGAAACTGAATACAGGACAAGCCGTATCAGTCCGACAACATCTAGCTTTCATTCTATCGAAAAAAAATCGAGGGTGCAAGGCTTAGTTTCTTATTGTCTTTTTTAGGTGCTGGTACGGTAATTTCCTAAAGTGGAATTGCCTGTAAACCACATTAAAAACTGTTTGGCTTGTTATCGGTCGTGCGGAAAGTACTTAGTATGCTTTTACAAGGATAGCGCCCCGTAATGTATTCCTATTCATACGCTACGGGAAGGTGAGAACTTACCTAGGCGTTTAGTCTAAAAGGTTCGGGCGGTTATCGTTAGCGTTACGACGCTAGGGAGTGTATTCAGCTTGTCGCATAGGGACGATATTATGAGGACAAGCCTACGAAAAAGGGTACATACGGTGAAAACTGTTAAGCGAATAGGGTCATACATAAGGAACACTGACGAAACAAGGCATGGCATTAACCGAAGCCTAAATGTAGACGCTTATCCTTTCTATTCTGATTGATTACTTTTTGCGTAGTCTTTCAGCATAGGGGATAAGTCTGCCGCCAGCCGTTTTCCTAACTTCGCTGCGGCATGATAAAAACCGAAAGACCCTAAGGTCAAGCAATTTTAAGAGATTTAAAAGAAATTACTACCACTAACCACGGTTAGAGGGAAATATAGATAACTACCATTAAACACAGTTAGAGGGAAAATTGAGAAACGAAGAACTAAACGCACTAGCAATCAAAGCAAGAAACGATGAAAACGCAATGTGGCAAGTCGTACTATATGGGGTAGCGCCACTTAGCCATCAAGCTAAGCTTATATAAGTTTAATTTCATATGAGATTTCTTCTTTTTTCTAAAGGTCCAGTGTAAGCTCTTTAAAGATTTGCATACTAAATACACCCTATAGGATTTCAATTTTTTTGATTACGCTACATGATTGTGAGATATAGTAAAGTTGTATACGACGCCTAAGATATCAAAGACTGTTTTCTTTTCGTATCGGTGAGATTTCCTCCCGTTTTTCTCTAAAAGATAAAACAAACGCAGTAAAACTTTTAATAATTCATGGATGCTTTTCTGTAAACCTTCATAAAGCAATAGATAATAATTCTTTATCATATAGATGAATTTGTATTCACTTAGTTCTTTCCTTATCCCAGAGTAACTGACGTTTTTTGAACATCGTCGATGAACAGAGTAAAATGCTAATGAGTTGCCCATATAAATGTCATTCTAAGCGTTCGTTCTTGATTTCCTTACACTTGTCAATTTGAAAGAAAGATTTCCATGTTTTGAACAAAATTTCAATTTGCCAGCGTAATGAATACAAGTCATGGGTATGTTCCGTTGGGACATTTTCTGCCAAAAGATTCGTAATATACACGTTGATTCCACTCAACCTTTTACTCCGTTCTTTGTAGGTAATACCTTTCTTTTTTTGCTTGCTCCTTCAACCAATTCTCTGTTTGTTCCTTTGTTAATCGATGAATAATAACACGAGCAGGTAATTTTTGATACTGTCCAATGTATGCCTCTGAAATCTCCATTGTTTGACCAGGGGATAATTGATTCATGAGTTCTTCCATATCTAACTGAATATAGAGTGTTCCTTTCTTTACGGTTCCATTTCGAAAATATTCTAACTTATCATTCTTACGATAGATTCGAGAATTCAATTTCAAACGTGAGATATAGTAAGCTTTTTTATCATGGATCTTCTGTAAGTCATGTAAGTCGAAATAGCCTAAATCTCTTATGTACAAGTCTTTTTGTTGAATGGTTTGTAGGCTTGTTGAAGCAAAGGTTTTATCATTTTTTCTTCCTTCTCCTACATAAACGTGCAGGAACTTTCCACTCAATAGGTCATACTCCAATTGAATTTTAACTCCTGCGGTATGGCTACTTCCAACTGAACCTTGATAATGTAAAGAAAACTTATCTGGAAGCTGAAATGTTGTAGAATCCAGAATCCGAATATGCTTAAAGGTTGTGATATATTGATGAGTTATTTCTTTTGTTGAATGAATTCTTTGAGTTAAAAGTTTAGCTAGCACTTGTTCAAGAAACTTTACTGCAGAAGTATTAAATCGTTGGTTAAGTCCTTCAGGACTGATAAGAACACCTGTAGGATACTTCAAGACAGCTACATAATTGTGTGAGTGATGTATTTGCAACCTGTTGACTAAGCCATACACATAAAGCAACTAATTCCTGTGCTTGATATTTACTCTTTCGTTGAACGAATCCTTTTTCTTTGGCTAGGTGTTCTAGAGCATGAGGAGACATATGTCGTTGTAATTCTTCAGCAATTGGTTGAAGTTCGTCAAGAATCGAAAGATTCATAAAGCCACGCCATCCTTTCCTATAATTTTACAGAAAGGATAATGTCTTTTTCGCTTTATGGATAGTAAAAAATTTTAGCTTGATAGTGATGTGGTGCTACCCCTATTTGAGTTGTTACGCTTGATAATACAATTCATCATAAGAAAAAAATTATGAGTACGTACATTCTGAAAATTCTTGTATTTCACTGTACAAAAAAGAGTAATAGTGTTACTTTTATATAAAAAGGTGGAATAAATTAATGGCTGTAACAATTAATGATATTGTACATATTCCAATTTCAAATGAGAATATTAGATGGGCTGCTACTACAGCAATTTTGAAGTTTCCTTATACGTCTCAAGGGTTTGCCAATGGTAGGCCTATCTTAGATAACCTTTTTCAAGGCGATTTAGCTAAAAATGCTCTCATAACATATTTAATGCATAGAGGTTTCAACATAACAAATGAATATGACAGAGTGCGTACTGACAATTTCACTCTTCATAATCCACAAGGTTATGACTTTTCGCAAAATGATTTAAGGGTAGAAGTTAACTCTTCTAAAGTACCACATTTAAATAGAGACTTAGCCTATCGTTTACGTTGGTATGACTTAAAGGTTACTGCTTATGACAATTATAATAACGTTACTATGCCCCTTGATTTACCTTATGATATTGCATATCAGTTATACTTTGAAACTGATGTAAACTACGTTCCTAGAAATTACGCTAATTTATTAACTGCTGTTAATACTGTATTTGAGGATGGAATTCTTTATAATGAAAATGTTTTAAATGCCTTAATTGATCAACTAATTGTTGACTTAGAAGTTGATGATAGATATACAAATACATTGTCGGGTTATGCTAAAACTACCCCTCAAGACATTGAGAATATTCGTTTAAATAACCAAAATAATAGACAAAGTCAAACTTGGAATCACGGAAGAGGAGTCAGAAATTATTGGAATTGTAAACTTCAAGACTGTGTCCCAATGCCTTAAAGCATAAAGAAAGCACCTCTAAAATTAGAGGTGCTTTTAATTATGAAAATACCTTTGATAATTGTACCCAACTATCACTTTTTATGTCATCGCTATAATCTGCTGTACAAATAAATAACTCATTGTTACTTTTGTCTTTTCTAACAAAAGCTGCCTGTAATGCATGCTTATTTGCATATTTAATAAGATAATCAAACTTCATACGTGAAAAGGCATCGATATCTTCACTTTTACCGCTATTACTGAAACCACCTTTAGTTTCTACAATCCAAATGGTGTTTTGAACTGAAACTATATAGTCTGGATAAAATAATTTAGCTGTACCAGCATTGTCATAATATCCGATAGAGAAATATTCACTACCTTTATCACCATTTTTATAGAACCAATCTACACTCTCTGTATCTTCACAAAATCTTTCAAAACTTTTTTCTGAATCAGATCTTTTCTCTGCCGAACTTAGATAGTCTTTATAAATATTCTTAGAATACACTTCTTGAATTTTATTACTACCATCATAAGTAAAAACAAATGATTCAGGGAAACTAAATTTTTGGTCAAAGAATAAATTTAATTGAGTTTGTTTTCCTTTTCCAGCCATAGAAATAGCGCCAACAAAATCTTCAATTAACTTATTATAGTTATTAATAATAAATGCATATAAGTCTTTAACCGTTAGTGCAAGTAGTTTTTTGTTTTTTGATGACTTATTAAATAACCTTCTCACAATTGTACTCATTTTTTCATATGTAAGGCTTATTCGCAGTCCAATTCTACTTAAGCGATTATGATAATCTCGACTATGTCTATTAACATCTAATTCTTCCGTCAAATTGATACTATCTAACTTTTTAAAATCATCTTCGCTTAAATTTTGTACTGATCCTGAAAAAGTCTTTTGACGAATAACATTAGAAAATACATAACCACCTTCTTCAAGTTTTGATTTATTACCTTCTAAATCATCATCTAAATGATAAGTATCTTTGTAAAACCCCATTATAGAGTTTATTGCTATTGTTGCGTCATTCGAAGAACTCAATCCCGATCTTTGTTCATTGATTAATCCAAAGTCTTTAAATTTTGGTTTCAAAGTTAATATTTTACCATTCAATGCATTTTTGCCTAATTCTGCTTTTACGCCTTCAGTAAATTTTTCATCAAAAGTATAAAGATAACAAGAATCTAATTTATCTTTTCCATAATGTTTAGCTTCGGGCATACGACGAATTCGACCAATAGTTTGAATCTCAAAAACTTCATTCGAATTTTCTCGTAATTTAACTAATATATGGGCACGTGGACAATCCCAGCCTGTAGCAATTGCTTGTTTAATAAGAATTATTATAGGCTTCGCATTATTCATTTCTACATCTTCTAAGTTTTCTTTTTTATCACTTAGCCAAATAGCTAGTAATCCATTATCATAAGTAATATTTTTTGTTGCTAAGTATTTTTCAACCGCTCCAATCGCTTCATCACTGTCATTTGGAAATTGGATAATAATTAAAGGATTTACTGATGAATTCAACCTTTTAAAATTTGTATTTAGTTCAAACTGCTTTTCGAGCGCTTTATCTATTAGAAATTCACTTGGATCTGTTATCAATGTATTACTACTGAACCCCTCATTAATAACTAATACTTTTTTTATTAATCCTTCTTCTATAACTTCAGATTCCGATATTTCTATAAGAGCAACATCTTTCCCATATGTTGGGGTTGCTGAAGTTCTTATTACTTTATCTGCATTAAACAACGAAAGAACTTCATTCGCTTTTAAAGTATTATTTTGATGTGATTCATCAATTACAACAACAAATTCTAAACTTTTATTCAAAGCTTTTTTAACGTGCTCTTTAAAATTAACTTTCTCGCCTTCTTTTAAAGCGTTATTACCTCGCTTAGTTAGCTTTTCCCAGTTTATAAAACAAACATCATCTTCTTCAAAGCCGCTATTCATAACATCAGATAAAAGTTTTGTAGAGCTATTATGAATATACTTATCCATTTTTGCTTTACTTTGCTTTTCTAACTCGCCTTTCCCAGGTGTTAACCATATAAAAACTTTATTAGGGTTTCCTTTTATATATTGATCAATAAAGTGTGTTAAAATAATCGTTTTACCAGAACCTGTAGGACTTTTCAATACTATTTCATGCTTATTTTCTAACATTTTTTCATTTAATTCACTAATAGCTTTCAATTGAAATTTTGCTAATTCAAGCATTTCTATCGCTCCAGTTCATTGTAATAGTAATTTGGTATAATCTTAACCTCGATGCCATTTTCTTTAAAATATTTTTCTTGTAAAGAACTAGTAAGAACATCATGTCCTAAATAAACCACTCGACAAATACTAGATTTATCTAGAGAATCATTCCGTATAAATTCTTCTAATTCTTCATCTGTAAGAATAATTTTAAATTCTTTATTATCATCTAAATTTATACCATTTTCTAATTCAACCAAAGCTGGAATATAGTTTAAAAGTTCATCTGCGTATTCTTCATAAAACAAATCTTCCGTTGGCACATATTCAACTTTCAAATATTTTAATTTCCCTTTATATGGATTAAAGTATTCATTTTTTGTATTAATGCCAAATAGTCTTAAATATCCATCCTTAGATTCTGTTTTATATTGGACAAATTCATTATTACTTTCAATTCTTTCAATTTCCTTGAAAGTCTTATCAATTTTTTTTAGAGCTGATTTTGTTAATTTTTCTTCTAAAAGTTCTACCATATATTCTTTTTTATATTCAAACCCTTTTAGTAGACTGCTAACTCGTTTATAAGTTATTTCTCTACAAATATTATTTTGATTGTTTGTACACAAAATAAATTTACGGTTGCCTCCGCGCTCCTTATTCAATTCTAAAATTGCTTGTCCAGTTGTTCCCGAACCTGCAAAGAAATCTAAAACATATGCATCTGGATTGTAGTGACATGAAATTAAGCGTTTGATTAAATCTACAGGTTTAGAATAATCAAATTCATCTTGCAAATTGAATACACTTAAATCTTTCTTAGCATTATCATTTGAATATTTATTAAGAGTTAATTCGATTGAGCTTAGTGGCTTTGTCTTATGCACGTACTTAATAAAGTATTCAGTCATTCCTTTACTTTTTCTTTTCTCAATTTTGGCATTCAAATATGTTTTAGTATAGATACGGGCCGTCCCATCCTTCTTTCTTTTGATAACAACAAACCCATTTTCATACCCATATTTAAACATTTCCTTATTCCATCTCCATGCCCAGTCAGCGCGTTTATGTTTTCCAGATTGACGTTCTAAATGTTTTTCTTTACTTCCTCCTGGATAAAAAATTTCCCCATCAATTTCTAACGGATAATCTAAACTTTTACTGTAAGATAAACTGTCATAATCTAATGTTTGATTTAATTTATATTTACCTCGTTCATCAACAAACTCATCTTCATATTTATAATTATCATCAATATGTTCCTCCATTACAAAAACATCTTTATTTAGTTTCGTATATACTAAAACATAATCATGATTTTTTGAGAATGAGCCTGTAGTTTTCCCACTTTTTTTCGTTTGTCTTGGTAATGCAACAATAAAATTATCTTCTCCAAAAATTTCATCTGTTAAAATTTTTAAAGCTGCTTGTTCTTTATCATCGATACTCATAAATAAAATTCCGTCGTTAGACATAACTTCATGCGCTAACTCTAATCTACGTTTCATAAATGATAACCATTTACTATGTTTATATGCATCTTCTTTTTCTACATAATCATCGTCATACGTGAAGTCTGTATTACCAGTATTATATGGTGGGTCAATATAAACAACATCAACCAAACCCTTGTGAGTTTTAGAAAGTAATTCTAATGAAGCTAAATTATCACCTTCCAATAAGAAGTTCATTTCTCCACCATTATCTACATATAAATCTTTCTCTTCCGTAAACACGGGAAGATTCTCTTTTAATAGTCGGTCTAGTGTTTCCTCATGTTCCTCATAAATAAGCCCGTATTTTTTTATATTTAATTCATTTGAAATACCATTCAAATAATTCTTTAACCTTGCTGCTTCTTTTGAATCTTCTATAGCGCTAATAGATTTTTTTATTTCCTCAATTTGTGCTAACAATTTATTTCGATTTTCTCCAGATATATTAGTACTCAATTATCTTCGCCCCTAAAATTTATTTAAATTATACATAATATGCAGATCCACAAACTTTCCGCTGAAAATTCAAAGCTAACAATATTATACCAAATAAATTCAATTGGTTTATTATTGTTGTTATCCATTATCTTCTAATTAGTCCATTAAAATAATTCATTACCAAATTTAATAATGATATAAGTTCTTATTTCAAATAATTTAAGAGAGTGTAGTATTTTATCAATTCTTCCTGTAACTAATTAATGTTCTTACTTAAAATGAGTGGATTACATTCAAAATATTTCTAATTGTTAAGAATGAAAAAGACAAATACGTGAACTTGATTTAACTTAGTGACGGTCGGAACAGAAGCATACGGGGTCTTGACGCATGCCCATCAACCCAACAGAACAGGTTGCCCCAAAAACGATAAAAATAAACTTCGTTGCTATAAAAGGCACAAAATTTTCGTTTTGGAGGTATTATAAATTTTTGCTTGATGGCGATGGGGTAGCGCCATCATTTTGGAAAAAGCCACGCTTGTCAAAAGTAATCTATCCATAGTGATACTAAAATTACTACTGACAGGGCAAGAAAAAATGTGATATTTCGAATCCACTTTTGTATATCATCAAAATACCGTTCTATAAATGCAACGTTGATATAAAACATGAGAAGTACAATAAGGAAGGTAAAGTTGCCAAATTTATCGTTCAATTTTTCATTGGTAAATGTGCTTACATGAAGGAATAGTAAAGCTAACGTTACTAAGAATAGCTCAAATAACCTTTTCTTGCTCAATTCACCATCCCCTTACAGTAATTTCCTTTTAATTCATTTTATCAGAATGTAGTGTGTAGCAGACCATGAATATCATATTCATTTTTTTATACATTCCTATCCTGACGTGTTTTTTTTCGAAATGCTGGCAGGATGCCTAATAGTGGACATCGTTTTCGATATGGATCACATAGAAAATACATGCGATATTGCTAGAAGATTGGCGAAGAAAACAGGGTGCACATTTAATAGCGCTAGGGGCGCAGTGAGGTCGTTTGTTAAGCGAAAGAGGGCGGCATGATTTATATTGGTGTGCGTCGATATTTAACGAGGATTGGCGATGCCTTATGTGACTCGCGTTGTACTTCGCAGCGTACGCAATGATATAATAGTCTTCTAGCACTTCTACTAGCGATTGTACGTCTAATAGAAGCGGTATACGTAGTTGTGGAAATTCTGCGTAGGCTATGGAGTTGTGTTCCAGCGCTCTCATGTTGGATATATCGCAGCTCCTTTTTTGTATGAGTAGGAGTAACAAAGCTTTACATGATGTAAACTCGTGTAATTTTATAAGAGGAACGCTGGACGCTTAGAGCTGCAAGGTGTTAGCTTACTTTTAGTTAGTTGTATTTGTTTACGCAAGTTTACATATATACGAAAACAGGGGGGCTGTACAGCTGCTCCGAGGTCGGTCGGGGGGCGCCGTCCATAACTCGAGGGGTTACGCATATAACAAAAAAGACGCTATTTATTTAGCGCCCTGCTTCTTTTTCTTCGCTCGTATTAACGTACTCTTACTAATGCCTGTCAATTGCTCTACCTGTGTATATGAATGTGTTTCTAGTAATCCTAACGCATGCTCTATTTGCTTCGGTGTGTATTTGTTTGGTCTACCTTCTTTAAAGTCGTCACGTTGCTTTGCGATTGCCTTGCCTTCCTGCGTACGCTCTACAATCATATCTCTTTCGAATTCAGCGAATGAACTCATAATATTAAAGATTAATCGCCCCGCTGCTGTATCTTCTACTAATCCCATGTTAAGGATATGAACTCTTACGCCTCTTTCAAATAGCCCCTTAACTGTTTGTATTCCATCTACCGCAGACCTTGCGAATCTATCTAGCTTCGTAACCACCAATGTATCGCCTGCTTCTAGTTTCGATAGTACTTCTTGAAACTTAGGGCGGTCTGCCTTCGTTCCCGTAAACTTCTCGGAATAGATAATGTCGCAACCTTCCTTTTCTAACATTTGTATTTGCGCCTCTAAATTCTGCTGTAATGTACTTACCCTTGCGTATCCGTATTTCATATGTACCCGCCTTTTTTTCGTGTTCACTTATGATACTAAGTTATGACACCTTTTGATGTACCGATTCTATCGTGTCGTTAAAATGGTGTCAATACCTTTAAGTTATGACACTTTTAGTGTTAATGATACGTCCCCTTACATTCAAATGCTGCGATGCAGGGCGGCATATTATCTCACATAGGCAGGGCTATTTTACCAACAGGGCGTTATATATCCTTATACCCCGATACGTTATGGCACAGGGCAGATAGGTGGCTGCATATCGCTACACACACGGACTTATATGCGATTAGGTAATACAATTAGTGTTCGAACACCTTAAAACACCTCTATAAACCTTGTACGGCTTCGTACGACGTCTGTACCTTTAGAGGTGGGCGCAGTACCTTATACGGATAGGGCTAGGGCGACATGCTGCTGGGGCATAGCGTATGTCCATGCCACCTATTACTATGCGGCTAGTCTTGCGCAGCTTTAAGTATTCGAGAGTGGTTGAATGCGAGGAAAGCAGCGAGTCTTTGCAGTGTTGTTCTTTCTTCATTCATATTGATTGCGAAGACTTCTATCATTGTAATTCAATTAGCGAATCAAAGGTGATCCGAAAGATAAACGATTAAGAATGTTAGTGCGAAGTTAAGTGCAGTCGATGCAGATTGCAAGCGCAGCAAAGAAGATTACTTGCGAAGAAAGAAACGCATTAAAAAGGAATCGCAATCGAAACTTATCATCGAAGTGAACGGCAGCGAAGCAGCGGGCGAAGACTTGCGAAGCCGTGAAGTGCAGCGCAACGATACAGCACGCCGCCCACTCGAAATTATCCATTTCCCCCAACGGCTACCACGAATACGTCACAGCAGCCCCTCAGAAATTATAGATTTCATTTTTGAACTCGGGGCGTAACAGTTGCCCGCCTTTAGCGCTAAACCTTCGCAATTTCTTTATATATCTATCTGCGTATCTCTGCGCAGTAATGACTTATATAGCTATCGTTCTTACTTAGTTATCGTTAGTGTGCGTTAGAGCCATGTTAGCTAGACCGCACATGGATGCTTATTGCGCTATAGCATACGGGCTTGCAGCCTCGTGTCTCTTTCGCTACGCTCATCGACTTCAAATGTATTCGCAGTAGTGGGAGGTGTTTTATTAGTATATTGCTGCGTAAATGCCGCTAGGCAGGGCGCTCTTATGAACATAAGATAAAGAACGTACTCATAGCGGAAAACGGGGTATAACCTTACAGCCGCAAGGGTTTGGGGTGATTTCGAAACTGTCACTAAAACCAATGCCAAATCGAGCTAACTATCACTTTAACCAATGTGTGTAAACTCATCGACCTAACCCAAAATCGAAACTTGAGGCGCCTATCATTGTGAAGGCACTTTTTTTATGTGCCGAAAACAAAGGAGGGCTACTAAATGGGATTAAGAGAGTACGTAAACGAGGAAACGGGAGAGTTATTTTTTAGTAAACGAGACGTAATAGAACAAAAGGAAAGAGAAGAGCGTCAGCGTCAAGGATACAAAGACAAGCTAGCTCGTGAAGCAGCGAAGAGTCGGGAAGACAAGCGAGAATTTTTAAAGGTGATCAATGACCGAATGAACGCAATCAATAAAGATATATCGCTATTAGATGCGGGGCTGCTATTTAAATTAGCTTTAAATCTGCGACTAGGGAACGGCAGTAGGCTCGTTACTGGGAAAAGAGATGCACAAGGTAGGCTAAAACCGCTTAAACAGTCGGATATGCAGCGCCTTTTAGGAAAGAGCACGAACGGTGTTAAGAAAGCAATCGGACGATTAGAAGCTCTAGGTGTAGTCCATAGAGAGGGCGAAGGAAGGCGTAGCGTTTTTTATGTAGATGAAAGCCTTATTTCTATCGGAAAGAGCGAGGAAGCGAAGCCGTTTACGAAGGTCTATAGAGTATATGCGAAAGAGAAACTAGATGAATTAACTGACAATGAAGCGGGGCTGCTGCTTAAAGCGACTGCGTACGTAAATCACAAGTTTCTTATGTTAACGCACGACCCGACGGAGCAAGACGTAGACAAAGCGAAACCGTTACGTATTAAGGAAGCTGCTGCGCTGCTAGGCGTGGAAGAGAGCCATTTTAGCGTACTGTTATCGGGTTTAAAGCGTAAAGGTGCAGTAGCCACGTTCGATACAGGCACAAAAGGAAAAGCAATACTGATACATCCGTATTTATGCGACAGAGGTAACGACAAAGGTGAGGTAGCTTCGCTAGTGACGAATTATTTCCGTATTTCTTTTAATTAATTTAAGAGAAGTATACAAGAAATCGACCCGTAGCCGTACATATAAGTGAAGAGAGTAGGGTACGAACCTATTCTCAATCTAGTTAGGTAAGTACGCAAATTCGTATGCGGCTTCGGTTTATGTATTACGGAAGCTGCCTGTACTTATTATGCCGCTACATTCTATCCAATGGCATTAGAGAGGGCGCTATTAACGTGGCGTCCAGTTCCCTTTTTTACATACGAACCATATATAAAATACGCAACTATAGGAGGCGATAAAAATGAATGCTGCGACAATCCGTTTTACACGACAACTACTAGATTTAACGCAAACAGAGTTCGGTGCGCTAGTAGGTGTTAATCAACTCGCTGTGACTCGTTGGGAGAGCGATTTACAAAGTCCGAATAAAGACAGCGTGAGAAGAATACGAACGTTATTAGGCGACGAAGTTCTTGCAAAGATAGACGCATTTATGTACGAACAAGAGCTAAAAGTGCTAAAGGATTCGGTTAAAGCGCAAGTAGCTGCACGAGCTACAGTTAAAAAGAAAGATGGAAGTACGAAAGTGGGTGTAGCTGTATGCGTCCGTTAATGGTGGTTAACATTCATAAACTACGAGGTCGCCCTTTCTTATGCGCTTATGTATACGACGACAATTATTTACTCGCGCAGGTAATCGCACCTGCAACCGAGATGCCGCTAACGAAGAAGATGCGTGAAGTGGTGTGGGCGAATTGCGACGACTTACCAGCGTTCGACGTATGGACAAGCGATGAATCTATATACCTAGCGTGTCTTACGGCGAGTGATATAACTGGGCATTTCAAGGCGCAGGAAGAGACGTCGGAAACATTACGCGGTATCGAAGATGCGAGAACACAAGAGGCTCTAATAGATTTATACGAGCTAAAAGATCCGAATGAAAAAGAGCAGCAAAAACAACTACCGAAATGGCGCACAGTGCTTATTAGCTGTATGCGTAAATTAATCGAAAAACTAGAGGGGGAAACGAAAGATGGAATGGAAACTATACGAGGACTATAAGAAACAAGACGAAAAGGCATTAGCACTAACGGAAAGATACGCACAAAAGGTAAAAGATGCGAAAGAGGGCGTAACGGCTGCTGTAGTAGCATACGAGGACGTCTTAAAGAAAGAGTTTGCAGGGGGAAGTGTTGCTACTCAAAAGAAGAAGGCGCAAAGTGATATCGACAAGGCTAGAGCTGCGTTAGAGTTCGCAGAGAAAGAAGAAAAACAGGCGAACGAGTACGCCGAACAGGAGCTGCAAGGGAAAATTACAATAGATGATTTAGCGGCTGATTGGTTCGGTACTATCGACCCTATGCTACAAAAAGAACGTGTACAGCCAATCGTAGAGCGAGCGCAAAAGGCTATTGGAGAATACTACCGCACAGTACTAGAATATTACCAGCTAAACGATGAGTTCGGAGGGCTATTATCAAAACTAAACGAACTAAGTCGAGGACGCAAAGGTGCTTCGCCTTTCTTTAATGATGTGTTCGACTATAGAGAACTGCCGAAAATGAGTGACGATGAGCTAGGGTATATTTACAGAAATAAAGAACTACCTGAAGCGTACAAAAAGGAGGAAAACTAAAATGTACAATATCAACGTAATGCGTAGCGATGTAAAGGCGAAGCTAGGGAATAACGAGCAGATTACACGGGAAGATGTTACGGCAGCTATGGAGGTTGCACAACGTTCCCAGCATCATAACGATAAGGTTCTATATGTAAACGTAAAACGTGCGTATAGTACGCAGCAGGAACATAACGAAGAGTAAAGGCGAGGGCGTGGACTTAGTGTCTGCGTCTCTTTTTTTATGCCTATGGACGAAGAAGGTTACGCCGAGATTAGCTCTAGAAGGCTGCTAGAAATGAATGGACGTACGAGTATGCGTCTAAATTCGTTCTATGCCGTTTTGCGCAGAGTACGAAGACCACGAAGAAAGTGAGAGAAGGCGCATTATATATAGGATAGAAGAGATTTTTATACTTGCGTATTAGATAGACGACAGGCTATAATATCCATATGTAAAGAAGCGAACACCTAAGCGATGGAGTTCGTGTCCTACGTTAAACTTTCGGTAAGAACAAATCGAAACAAGACGGAGGCTAAACGTTGATATTATCATAATCTTCATGCGCCCATAGCTCAGTCGGATAGAGCGGTGGTTTCCGGTACCACGTCTGCCGGGGGTTCGAATCCCTCTGGGCGCGTTATATAAACTTTAATATTATTTTGTGCAGAAGCCCTTTGTGTGGTAAGTAAAAATACCACGTGCAAAGGGCTTTTTTGATGTTATTGTTAGCCTATTATTGTTTATTTACTGTTGAATCCGGAGCTGAAATTCCTAACTTACATTTTGTAGGTTAGGAATTTTTTATTTTAAAAATGTTAAAAATATGCAATTTTGCGAAGTTACCTAAAAACTTTGAATCTTGTAAATTTATAACTGTAGAGAACAACAAACAAACAAACAAATAAATAGAAAAACAAAAGGAGGAATGAAATGGTTAAGAAATTCAAATTTACAAAAGAGGAATTAGTAGAAGCATGGAAAGATCCTCAAGTAAGAGAAAAGTTAAAAGACTTACCGAAACATCCATCGGGTAAAGCGTTAAATGAATTAAGCGAAGAAGAATTAGCGGAAATTCAAGGGGCATCGGATGTACAACCAGAAACAACACCACTTTGTGTGGGAGTAATTATAGGATTAACAACGTCAATTAAGATTTGTAAATAAAAATAAAAAACAAAATGAGAGGATGAATGAAATGACAAAAGAATACAAGTTTACAAAAGAAGAGTTAGTAGAGGCGTGGAAAGATCCCCAAGTAAGAGAAAAGTTAAAAGACTTACCGAAACACCCATCTGGAAAAGCACTAAACGAATTAAGTGAGGAAGAATTAGCGGGAATTCAAGGGGCATCAGATGTACAACCAGAAACAACGCCGCTTTGTGTGGGAGTAATTATAGG